>Ga0302279_10000822_pt1 | contig 45733 bp, 41 predicted proteins | sample III_Bog_N3_3_FD_194541 | JGI IMG/M metagenome (GOLD analysis project Ga0302279, IMG submission 194541) | Peat permafrost microbial communities from Stordalen Mire near Abisko, Sweden - III_Bog_N3_3 | ecosystem: Environmental > Terrestrial > Soil > Wetlands > Peat | place: Sweden: Abisko... | reverse complement strand
GCCCTTCGGTACACTTTGGCATTGGCGGTCCTGCATTCCAGGTTGCATTGTTGAGATGTCAGATACCTCTAACAACGCAGCTCGAATTAGGGCCGCCGACCGTTTGCTCGCGAAATATCCAGGCTAGTGCCACAGCCGCCCCACGATCACCCCGCCATACGCCAGCACGCACAGCACCAGCGAGATGAACACCATCGCGCTGCCCATGTCCTTGGCGCGGCCCGAGAGCTCGTGGAATTCGGGGCCGATGCGGTCGACCACGGCCTCGACGGCGCTGTTGGCGATCTCGCAGATCAGCACCAGGCCGACGCTGGTGAGCATCATCATCGTCTCGATCCAGCTGCGGCCCAGCAGCAGCGCGGCCGGCACCATCACCAGGCTCAGCGCGACCTCCTGGCGGAACGCCTTCTCCAGCCAGGCGGCGCGCAGGCCCTTCATGCTGATGCCGAAGGCGCGCGCGATGCGATCCAGCCCTGAGCGGGTCTTCTGGACTTGGTGGTCTTCCATCGCGATCAGTGGTTCGGCGCGTGCTGCGGGAGCAGCCGGTCGACGTAGGCCAGTGCCATGGCCGACAGCAGGAACGCCAGGTGGATCAGCGTCTGCCACATCAGCGTCTTTTCGTCGTAGGCCGCGGCGTTGATGAAGGTCTTGAGCAGGTGGATCGAGCTGATGCCGATGATGGCGGTGCCCAGCTTGACCTTGAGCACGGAGGCGTTGACGTGATCCAGCCATTCGGGCTGGTCGCGGTGGCCTTCGAGGTCGAGGCGGGAGACGAAGGTCTCGTAGCCGCCGATGATCACCATCACCAGCAGGTTGGAGATCATCACCACGTCGATCAGGCCCAGCACCACCAGCATGATGAGGGTTTCGTTCAGCGACGTGAGGTCGGTCATCGGCGAGCCCGCGTCGCCCGCGGCCGGGTGGTAGCCGATGCTCTGGACGAGGATCTGCACCGCGTGGCTGTCGCCGAACGCCGCCTGCAGCAGGTGGATCAGCTCGGCCCAGAAATGCACCACGTAGACGCATTGGGCCAGGATCAGGCCGAGATACAGCGGCAGCTGCAGCCAGCGGCTCGCGAAGATCATCCGCGGCAGCGGACGCAGGCGGGGAGGCGGCGTTTGCGAGGTCATGTCGGCGCGGATTGGTCGAAAAGGGGAGGCAGCTGTGCCGGGATTGTAGGGAGCGCGCCGCCGGATGCGCGAGTCAGTGTCGGGTAAGAGCCGCACCCTAACGTACGCGACGCGTCACCCTGTGGCCGACGGCAGCGCCGTTTGCCGGTTTCGCGTGCAGAATCAGACAGTGAGCCACCAAGGCTCCGCCAATTTCCAGGAGACAGATCCGATGAGCGCCGCAGAGCACACCCCGCACGAACTGCAGACCTACGACCCACCGGCCGAGATGAAAGCCCACGCTTGGGTCAGCGGCATGGACGCGTACGACGCGCTGTGCGCCGAGGCCGAGGCCGACCACGAAGGCTTCTGGGCGCGCCAGGCGCGCGAGCTGCTGTCCTGGAAGACGCCGTTCACCAGGACGCTCAACGCCAGCGATGCGCCGTTCTTCAAGTGGTTCGAGGACGGCACGCTCAACGCGTCGTACAACTGCCTGGACCGCCAGGTGGAGGCGGGCCTGGGCGGCAAGGTGGCGCTGATCTTCGAGGCCGACGACGGCAAGGTCACGCGCGTCACGTATTCCGAGCTGCTCGAGCGCACCTGCCGCATGGCCAATGCGCTCAAGGCGCGCGGCGTCAACAAGGGCGACCGGGTCATCATCTACATGTCGATGTCGGTCGAAGGCGTGGCCGCGATGCAGGCCTGCGCGCGCATCGGCGCGCCGCACTCGGTCGTCTTCGGCGGCTTTTCGGCGCAAAGCCTGCGCGATCGCATCGCGGACACCGGCGCCGTGGCCGTGATCACCGCCGACGAGCAGGCGCGCGGCGGCAAGCAGCTGCCGCTGAAGTCCATCGTCGACGACGCCATCGCGCTGGGCGGCTGCGACTCGGTCAAGGACGTCATCATCTACCGGCGCACCGGCGGCGCGATCGCCTGGACGCCGCGCGACCACTGGATGCACGAGCTGACGGCCGCGGCCGCCGCCACCTGCGAACCGGAATGGGTGGGCGCCGAGCACCCGCTGTTCCTGCTGTACACGTCCGGCTCCACCGGCAAGCCCAAGGGCGTGCAGCACGCCACCGGCGGCTACCTGCTGAACGCGGCGCTCACCACCAAGTGGACGTTCGACTTGAAGCCCGACGACGTCTTCTGGTGCACCGCCGACATCGGCTGGGTCACCGGCCACACCTACATCGTCTACGGACCGCTGGCGCTGGGCGGCACCGAGATCGTGTTCGAGGGCGTGCCCACCTACCCGGACGCGGGCCGGTTCTGGAAGATGATCCAGGACCACAAGGTCTCGAAGTTCTACACCGCGCCCACCGCCATCCGCTCGCTGATCAAGGCGGCCGAGGCCAACGACAAGGTGCACCCGAAGTCCTACGACCTCACGAGCCTGAAGATCCTCGGTTCCGTGGGCGAGCCGATCAATCCGGCGGCCTGGGAGTGGTACCACCAGCACGTGGGCGGCGGCCGCTGCCCCATCGTCGACACTTTCTGGCAGACCGAGACCGGCGGCCACATGATCACGCCGTTGCCGGGCGCCACGCCGCTGGTGCCGGGCTCGTGCACGCTGCCGTTCCCCGGCATCGCCGCGGCCATCGTCGACGAGATGGGCAACGACGTGCCCGACGGCACCGGCGGCCTGCTGGTCGTCAAGAAGCCGTGGCCGTCGATGATCCGCACCATCTTCGGCGACCCGGAGCGCTTCAAGAAGAGCTACTACCCGCCGGAGCTCAAGGGCTACTACCTGGCGGGCGACGGCTCCATCCGCGACGCCAGGACCGGCTACTTCACCATCACCGGCCGCATCGACGACGTGCTCAACGTCTCCGGCCACCGCATGGGCACGATGGAGATCGAGTCGGCGCTGGTGTCGTGCACCGAGCTGGTGGCCGAGGCCGCGGTCGTCGGCCGGCCGGACGACACCACGGGCGAGGCGATCTGCGCGTTCGTCGTGCTCAAGCGCGCGCGACCCACGGGCGACGAGGCCAAGGCGATCGCCAGGCAGCTGCGCGACTGGGTCGGCAAGGAGATCGGGCCGATCGCCAAGCCCAAGGACATCCGCTTCGGCGACAACCTGCCCAAGACCCGCTCGGGCAAGATCATGCGGCGCCTGCTGCGCGACATCGCCAAGGGCCAGAAGGTGACGCAGGACACCAGCACGCTGGAAAACCCGGCCATCCTGGACCAGCTGTCCGAGAACAATTGACGCCCGCGCGCCCCGTCGCGCCCACGCGCGTGGCGGGGTTGCTGCTACATTGAACCGGAATCGTCCTTCAACATGAAGCCGGACGCGTTGCCCCGCATGATCGCGCCGCCGCACGGCTGCGCGCCATCGACGGGCGGCGGCCGGGCAAGGGTACAGGCATGCTTTTCGTCCTCGTCGGTGTCGGCCTCATCGTCTGCCATGTGATGGACTGGGGCCCGATGGGCCACTGGAACTGGAGTTTCACCGGCGACCTGTGGAAGTTCGCGCTGCCCTTCGCGCTGGCCGCCTTCTGGTGGGCCTGGTCGGATGCCAGCGGCTGGACCAAGCGCAAGGCGATGCAGCGCGACGCGGAGCGCAAGCGCGACCGCCTGGATCGCAACATCGACGCGATGGGCCTGGGCCACCTGCACAAGCATCGCGACGGCAAGACGCGTCCCAAGCAGTGACGCGCAGCCGATGCCGCTGAAGATCGTTGCCAAGGAAACCTTGCGCGCCGGCCGGCCGCTGGTGGTCGACGCCGACTCGCCCGGCGGCCGCTATGCGACCGTGTTCGAGGACGACGGGCAGGCGGGCTGCTTCTACGCCGTCGACACGGACGTCGAGGACGGCAACCCCGTGCAGGACGCGCTGCTGGTCTACATCGTGGCCGATGTCGTTGACTCGGACCAAGCCTCGACGCTGGAGATCGGCTGGTCGGACGACGGCCTCCAGGCGTTGCTGCTCATCAACGATGCGCCGCACGCGGCGTTCGATTTCGCTCGGCGGCAAGGCTGGTGCCTCACCGGGCTGCCGGAAACGGCCGTGAACAAGGCCTGGTCGAAAGCGTCGCGGCAATGGAGCGAGGACGTCGAGGCCTTGTTCGACTAGCAGCCTGAAGAATCCCGAAGCGGCTTCGGAGTCAACGCGGCGCCTGCTTGACCTCTTCGGAAAGCGGAATTCCGCAGACCACGCGTCGATGGATGGAGGACGCGGACATGTCACGCCGCATCGCATCGGGTATCCCGAGCGCCGTGCCCTGGTTCTGTCCCAGTTTTGCGAGAAGTTCAGCCGCGCCCATCTCCGTGCGCTCAGCTTCCTTCCATTGCCCCTTGACGTAGATGGAAGTCACCACGGTGAAGGAATTGTTGGCTTCGTTGGGAATCAGGTGGGTCGCGATGCTTCCGTCATAGGTGATTCCTCGATAGAGGCCTTTGGGCCAGAACCTGTACGTCCCGTCTTTCGAAGTCACGAAATCGACGTTTCCCTTGAGCTTGTCCAAGTATCTCGAGAGACCGGCGAATGCGTCCTTGGGCGCTTGCTTCGATTGGCGCGTGCTGGAAAGAACTTCGCAGGTACCCGCAGAGAGCATCGCAACGACGACAAGTGCAATGACATTCATGATCGCTCCCGCAACCCGGTTCAGGCCATTCTAGGAAGAAGCGGATCCGCGCGGGCACGCCCGATGGCCGCTCCCCCTATGACGACGGACGTTGCGGAGGCGGCGATGCTTCCGGATGCCGCACCCGCCATGCCCGCAATTCCTGCCGATACGCATCCATCGCCAGGTCGTGCAGATCGAAGATGCACGGGTCGCAGCCGTTGCCGCAGCACAGGTCGAAGTCCGGCTGCGGCGGCGCGACGGGCATCGGATCGAGGTCGGCGGATTCTGGCGACGGTGGCGGCGTCATGCGCCCATTATCGGACGGCGGCACGGCCGGCACAGGCCGGCACGAGCGCCATCAACGCCGCCAGCAGCGCGAAGGCGACGGGCAGGCTGGCCAGGTGCGAGACGAAGCCGACGGCGGCCGGGCCCATCAGCATGCCCGCGTAACCCACCGTGGTGAGCGCGGCCACCGCCATCGCCGCCGAGGTGTTCGGCACGTTGCCCGCACGGCGGAACAGCACCGGCACGATGTTGGAGGCGCCCAGGCCGATCAGCACGAAGCCTGCGAGCGCCGTCTCCAGGCGTCCGCCGACCAGCAGCACTGCGAAGCCGGCCACCGACACGACGCCGCCCCAGCGCATGGTGGCGCGGTCGCCGAAGCGGCCGGTGATGGCGTCGCCGCCGAAGCGTCCGGCGGTCATGGCCACCGAGAAGAATGCATAGCCCAGGCCACCCTGCGCCGTCGCCGCGAGGCCGCGCGTGGTGAGCAGCAGGGCGCTCCAGTCGAGCATCGCGCCTTCGACGAGGAAGCACACGGCCGCCAGCGCGGCCAGCAGCACCACCGGCCCGCGCGGCCACGCCAGCGAGTGGCCCGCGGCGACGCGCGCAGTCTGCGCGAGCCGCGGCGCGGCCACCGTCATCGCGGCGACCATGATCGCCACGCACGGCCAGGTGCACGCGAATGGACCGAGGCCCCAGGACAGCAGCAGCGTGACGAAGGCCGCGCCGGCGAAGCCGCCGACGCTGTACATCGCGTGGAAGCCGGACATCAACGGCACGCCGGCATCGCGCTCCACTTCCACGGCGTGCACGTTCATCGCCACGTCGAGCGAGCCGAGCGCGCCGCCGAATCCGAGCAGCACCGCGGCCAAGGTCCACGGCGATGGGGCGAGCGCCAGCAGCGGCAGCAGCACGGCCATCGCCAGGCCGCTGCCCACCACCACGGGCTTGCAGCCGTAGCGCGCGCACAGCGGGCCGGTGCGCAGCATGGCCGTGACGGAGCCGCCGCCCAGGCACAGCAGCAGCAAGCCCATGAGCCCGTCGTCCGCCCCCAGGCGCTGCTTGGCGAACGGGATCAGCGGCGCCCAGGCCGAGACGCCAAAGCCGGCCACCACGAACGCGATGCGGGTGGCCAGGCGCGCGGCGGGGCTGTCGGCGGACGCGGCGGCGGACGGGATCACGTCAGTGGTCGGAGCTCACTCGAACTTGTCCAGCACCGCGCCCGAGCTCGCGCTCGACGAGTGGTTCGCGAACTTGGCCAGCACGCCGCGGGTGTAGCGCGGCGCCGGCTTCTTCCACGCCGCGCGGCGCCTGGCGAGCTCGTCGTCGGACACGTGCAGTTCCAGCAGCAGCTTGTGCGAGTCGATGGTGATGGTGTCGCCTTCCTGCACCAGCGCGATGGCGCCGCCTTCGTAGGCCTCCGGCGCCACGTGGCCGACCACCATGCCCCAGGTGCCGCCCGAGAAGCGGCCGTCGGTGATCAGGCCCACCGATTCGCCCAGGCCCTGGCCGATCAGCGCGCCGGTGGGGGCGAGCATCTCGGGCATGCCGGGGCCGCCCTTGGGGCCCAGGTAGCGCAGGATCATCACGTCGCCGGCGACGATCTTGCCGGCCATGATGGCGGCCAGCGCCGACTGCTCGTCCTCGAACACGCGCGCCGGGCCCGTCATCACGGGGCTCTTCAGGCCGGTGATCTTGGCCACGCAGCCTTCGGTGGCCAGGTTGCCGCGCAGGATCGCGAGGTGGCCGTCGGCGTACATCGCGTTGGCGATGGTGCGGATCACCTGCTGGTCGGCGCGCGGCACGGACGGCACGTCGGCCAGCGTCTCGGCGATGGTCTTGCCGGTGATCGTGATGCAGTCGCCGTGCAGCAGGCCGGCGTCCAGCAGCAGCTTCATCACCTGCGGGATGCCGCCGGCGCGGTGCAGGTCGATCGCCAGGAACTGGCCGCTGGGCTTGAGATCGCACAGCACCGGCGTGACCTTGCGGATGCGCTCGAAGTCGTCGATCGTCCACTCGACCTCGGCCGCGTGCGCGATGGCCAGGAAGTGCAGCACCGCGTTGGTGGAGCCGCCGGTGGCCATGATGACCGCCACGGCGTTCTCGATCGCCTTCTTGGTGACGATGTCGCGCGGCTTGAGGTCGGCCTTGACGGCCTCGACCAGCACGCGCGCCGATTCGCGCGTGTTCTCGATCTTCTCGCCCTCGACGTTGGCCATGGTCGACGAGTAGGGCAGGCTCATGCCCAGCGCCTCGAACGACGACGACATCGTGTTGGCCGTGTACATGCCGCCGCACGAGCCCGGGCCGGGGATGGCGCGGCGCTCGATCTGGCAGAAGTCTTCCTCGCTCATCTTGCCGGCCGAGAACTGGCCCACGGCCTCGAACACGCTGACGATGTTCAGGTCCTGGCCCTTGTAGCGGCCCGGCATGATGGTGCCGCCGTAGACGTAGATGGCCGGCACGTTGGCGCGCAGCATGCCCATCATGCCGCCGGGCATGTTCTTGTCGCAGCCGCCGATCACCATCACGCCGTCCAGCCACTGGCCGCCGACGCAGGTCTCGACGCAGTCGGAGATCACCTCGCGCGAGACCAGGCTGTACTTCATGCCCTCGGTGCCCATGGCCATGCCGTCGGAGATGGTGGGCGTGCCGAACAGCTGCGCGTTGGCGCCGTTTTCCTTCAGGCTGGCGACCGCGGCGTCGGCCAGCGGCTGCAGGCCGGAGTTGCACGGCGTGATCGTCGAGTGGCCGTTGGCCACGCCGATCATCGGCTTGACGAAGTCTTCCTCCTGGTAGCCCATCGCGTAGTACATCGAGCGGTTGGGGGCGCGGGCGACGCCTTCGGTGATGTTCTTCGAGCGGCGGTTGCTGGCGGACATGGGGACGGTCTCCTGGAGTCGTGGCGATCTGGGGAAGACGCAGTATCGGCGGCGCCAAAATGCGTGTCCAATAGATTCATCGTGCTCGATTGATACTTTTGGCGAATCAATGAATGATGCCCCCTTCGACTTGCGGCAGCTGCGCCAGTTCGCGGTGCTGGCCGAGGAATGCCACTTCGGCCGCGCCGCCGCCCGGCTGGCGATGACGCAGCCGCCGTTGACGCAGGCCATCCAGCGCCTGGAGGCCGCGCTGGGCGCCCGGCTGTTCGAGCGCACGCAGCGGCGCGTGGCGCTGAGCCCGGCGGGCGAGGTGCTGCTGCCGTTGGCGCGCAAGCTGCTCGACGGCGCCGACGCGCTCGCGCCCGCGGTGCGCGCGGCGGCGGCGGGCCTGTCGGGCCAGTTGCGGCTGGCATTCGTCTCCAGCGTCACCTACGGCCCGCTGCCCGCGTGGCTGAGCGGCTTTCGCGCGGCCTACCCCGACGTCGCGCTGAGCCTGCGCGAGGCGACGCTGGACGTGCAGCTGGAACTGTTCGCCGCCGGCGAGATCGATACCGGCTTCGTGCTGCACGCCCCCGGCGCCGTGCCGCCCGGCTTCGAGCACGTGCGCGTCATCGACGAGGCGCTGGTGATGGCGCTGCCGGACGGCCATGCGGCCTGGAAGTCGCGCGCCGTCACCTCCGCGACGCCGCGCCTGCGCTGGCGCGACGTGCGCGCCGAGCCGCTGGTGATCTTCCCGCGCCAGATCGCGCCGTCGCTGTTCGATGCGCTGGTCTCGGCCTACCACGCGGGCGGCGAGACGCTGCGCGTCGCGCAGCAGGCGATCCAGATGCAGACCATCGTCAACCTCGTCTCGGGCGGCATGGGCGTGGCCTGGGTGCCGGAGTCGCTCACGCACCTGCAGCGCGCGGGCGTGCGCTACGCGCGCGTGAGCGGGCTGCCCGGCCATGAGCTGCGCTGCGAGACCAGCCTCGTGTGGCGTCCTGGCGCCGCACCCGTGGTCGAGCGCTTCGTGGCGCACGTGCGGCGTGGCTCGGGGCGGGTTTCAACGGGTCGCTGACGGCGGCCGCGGGGCCGACATCCGAAACGGCGACAATCGCCGGCTGTTCAAGGAGTTTGACGCCGATGGCGCTGGAGCACCCCAATTTCGATCCCGTGGCCGTGTCGCTCGGGCACTGGCACGTCTTCGGCCATGATTTCGCGCCCGCGATCCACTGGTACGGCCTGACCTACATGGTCGCGTTCGGCCTGTTCGTGTGGCTGGCCGGCAAGCGTTCGCAGTACCCGTGGTTCGCGCGCGAAGGCTGGCAGCGGCGCGACGTCGAGGACCTGCTGTTCTACGGCGTGCTTGGCGTGGTGCTGGGCGGGCGGCTCGGCTACGTCTTCTTCTACAAGCCGCTGTACTACGTCGACCACCCCGGCGAGATCGTCGCCGTCTGGAACGGCGGCATGTCCTTCCACGGCGGCATGCTGGGCGTGGCCGTCGCGATGGCGTTCTTCGCGTGGCAGCGCAAGCGCCCTTTCCTGCAGGTGACCGACCTGATCGTGCCGTGCGTGCCGCTGGGCCTGGCCAGCGGGCGGGTCGGCAACTTCATCAACGGCGAGCTGTGGGGACGCGTGGCCGATCCGTCGCTGCCTTGGGCGATGATCTTCCCGCAAGCGCCGGACAGGCTGCCGCGCCATCCGTCGCAGATCTACCAGTTCCTGGGCGAGGGCATCTGCCTGTTCCTGATCCTGTGGATCTTCGGCAAGAAGGAGCGCGGCCGCGGCCAGGTCTCGGGGCTGTTCCTGATCGGCTACGGCTTCTTCCGTTTCGTGGCCGAATTCTTCCGCGCGCCGGACGACTTCATCGGCGACAAGACCACGCTGGTCGGCGACCCGAACACCCACTTGCTGTGGTTCGGCTGGAGCGAGGGCCAGTGGCTGTGCGTGCCGATGGTGATTGCCGGCGTGCTGCTGTTTCTCTGGGGCCGCAATCGCAACATCGGCGCCGCTGCGGCGGCGGCCTGAGCTGCGAGAATCACGCCCATGCGCCAGATCTTCCTCGACACCGAAACCACCGGCCTGAGCCCCGAGAGCGGCGACCGCATGGTCGAGATCGGCTGCGTCGAGATGGACAACCGGCGCCTGACCGGCCGCCACCTGCACTTCTACCTGAACCCGGAGCGCAAGAACGGCGAGGGCGCGGTCGCGGTGCACGGCCTGACCGACGACTTCCTGGCCGACAAGCCCCTGTTCGCGCACGTGGTCGACGAGGTGATGGAGTTCCTGGCCGGCGCCGAGATCATCATCCACAACGCCAGCTTCGACGTCGGCTTCCTCAACGAGGAACTGCGCCGCTGCGGCCGCCCCAAGTTCAGCACGCACGTGGCGGCCATCACCGACACGCTCGCGATGGCGCGCGACCAGTTCCCGGGCAAGTCCAACTCGCTGGACGCGCTGTGCAAGCGTCTCGAGGTCGACAACACCAACCGCACGCTGCACGGCGCGCTGATCGACGCCAACCTGCTCGCCGAGGTCTACATCCGCCTGACCCGCGGCCAGGACTCGCTGGTGATGGACATGACCGACGAGGGCAGCCGCGCCGCCGGCGATCTGGGCGGCCCCGTCGATCTGGCAGTCTTCGTCCTGCCCGTCATCGCCGCCAGCGACGCCGAACTGACCGACCACGAGCGCGTGTTGGGCGAGATCGACAAGGCCAGCGGCGGAAAGACGCTCTGGCGAACGCAATCGCCAGAAGCTGTGGCATAATCCAAGGCTGTCCTGATATCGGGGCAACAAAGTTTTCGGGTGGTTAGCTCAGCGGTAGAGCATTGCCTTCACACGGCAAGGGTCACAGGTTCAATCCCTGTACCACCCACCAGATCAAAAGGCCCGCAAGTCCGGCGACCTGCGGGCCTTTTCCATTGCGGGATAGCATCGACAGCGCCAGATCGGTCCGTCGAAAGACGCCGCTGGCTATCCGGCATTCACACGTCGGTCTGCTCGCGTCTGGCGGCCCTGCGTCTTTGCACGACCACCGCGATCGCCGAAACGGCCGAGCATGCGGTCACGAGCGCCATCAAGATGCGCCGGCCTCCTCCGGACAGCCTGCCGTAGTGGTCCGAGCCCAGGGCGGCGAGGCGCAAGGCCAGCGCCACGGTTGCCAGGGCCAGCACCATCGAAACCAGGCCGAAAAGAAGCTTTTGCCAGGGACGCATCGTCAGATCCACAGTCGTTCGTTCATGGCATTGTCGCCGCCTGATCGGATTCACGGGAGCGTTGATGGACGGCCCTCAAAGAGCAAAGCCCCGTCGATCGGCGATCGGCGGGGCTTCGCGAAGGGGACGGACAGCGGCTCAGGCGGTCGCGGTGGCGCCCTGGTCGGCATCGGCGCTCGCGTCCTGCGAACTGGCTGCCGGCGCGGTCGCCGTTGCGGTGCTCGCGTCACTGCCATCGGCTTCGGTGGCCTGCGTCAAAGAGTCGGGCGCGTCGACGCCGCCGTCGTCCGTGTCGCCGCTCTTCGGCGTGGTCGGGAGCTTGCCCGAAGCGTCGTACGTCGCTGGCGCCGGCGAGGACTGGCCCAGGGTCACGACGACGTCCGGACTGGCGTCCTGCGTGACGCCATCCGTGGACGTGCTGAACGGGTTGCTGGATGCGCGCAGCGAGCGATCGAGCGCCGCGGCGGCCGCGTAGGGATCGCTCGCGGCGGGCGAGGAAATCATCATGGGCTGGTCTCCGTGAGAGTGGGGTTGACTGTGATCGACGCTTGTCGACTCAACCTTGAAGACTCTCGGCGGCCTCAAGCTGAAGGCTTGTTGAATGCGCGCATCGCGCGGCCAAGTGGCGTGCAGATGTCACATCTTGTCCAGCATCTCGTTACAGCTTTTGGAGGGTGCGCACGATAACGGCTCATCGGTGCATTCACCTTCACGAACTCCCGACACATCATGAACACTCAACGCCATTCAGTTTCCGCCAGCCGCGTGGAATGGGAACTGCTGCCTTCGCTGCGCAACATGATGGGCCGCCGCCAACGCCTGCAGCCGGTCTGGACCGAAACCGTCGTCTCCGACTTCGACCTCGTCGCCGAGCCCTCCGGCCCGTTCGAGGAAGTGCTGCCGGGACTGTCGATGCGCGAAGTGCGCGAGCCGGACATCTTCGACATCTTCTTCGGCTGATCCGCGCCAGCGCGCGTCACGCGCGTGCATGACGGCCCGCGCGTCGCGCGAATCGGCCTCACAATCGAAGCCCCGCAACTCGGGGCTCGTCCTCCAGGCATCCGTCTGGCGACCCGGCCCCTGCCGTCCATGTCGCCCGCCACGCACCATCATTTCGTCGAAGCCGCGCTGCTCGAGCTTCGTCCCACGCAGATGACCGCCGGCTTCGCCGAGGTGGCGCTCAAGCGGCGCGAGTGGGCGGCGCTGTCAAAGAAGCGGCGCAAGGAATTGCTCGCGTCGCACTGGTTTCCCGCGGTGCTCGGACCGCGCGGCCGCAACTACATCGTCGACCATCACCATCTCGGTCTGGCGCTGCACGAGGAAGGCGTCGAGCACGTCAAGCTGATGGTGCTGGACGACCTGTCCTACCTCGCGCCCACCATTTTCTGGCGCGTGATGGAACAGCGCAGCTGGGTGCATCCGTTCGACCAGACCGGCGCGCGGCGTCCGTACACCGACATCCCCACGGTCATCACCGATCTCGCCGACGACCCGTATCGCGCGCTGGCCGGCATGCTGCGCAACGCCGGCGGCTTCGCCAAGGACACGTCGCCGTTCGCCGAGTTCCTGTGGGCCGACTACCTGCGTCCGCACATCACACGGGCCCAGATCCGCAAGGGCATCGACGTCGCGCTGCGCGAGGCGCAGGGCCTGGCCAAGAGTCCGCTGGCGCGCTACCTGCCGGGGTGGTCCGGCGTGACGGCGGCGGCGGCCGACGCTCGCCAATGAAGTCGGCGGATGGCGCGGCGTCGCTGGGCGCCGACCTCATCGCCGGCGTGTCGATGGCCGGGCTGCTGCTGCCCGAGGCCGTCGCCTACTCGGGCATCGCGGGCATGCCGCCGCAGGCGGGCGTGCTGGCCTTGTTCGCCGGCCTGGTGGTGTATGCGCTGATCGGGCGCTCGCGTTTCGCGATCGTCTCGGCCACCTCGTCGTCGGCCGCGGTGCTGGGCGCGGCGACGTTGTCGCTTGCCGGGCACGACGCCGCGCTGCGCGCCGCGCTGGCCGCGGGCCTGGTGCTGCTCACCGGCCTCGCGTTTCTGGCCGCAGGCGCGTTGCGGCTGGGCTCGATCTGCAGCTTCATCTCCAAGCCGGTGCTGCGCGGGTTCTCGTTCGGGCTGGCCATGGTCATCATCGTCAAACAGCTTCCCAAGCTGACGGGCTCGCATCCGGCGGCCGACGCCGCGCTGGCCGTCGGCTGGCAACTGCTGGCGGACCTGCCGCACTGGAACTGGAGCGCCATCGCGCTCGGCGCCTTCTCGCTCGTGGCGCTGGCCGCGCTCAAGCGCCTGCCCAAGCTGCCCGGTGCGCTGCTGGTGATCGCCGTGGGCATCGCGGCGGCGCAGGGGCTGGGCCTGGCGGCGCGCGGCGTCGCGGTGGTCGGGCGCATCGATCTCGCGCTGGCGTTGCCGTCGCTGCCGTCGCTGTCGCAGGGCCAATGGGTCAGCCTGTTCGAGTTGTCGCTGGCGCTGGTGCTGCTCGTGTTCGCCGAGAGTTATGGCGCGATCCGGACGATGGCGCTGAAGCATGGTGATGGCGTCGATCCCGATCGCGACCTGTGGGCGCTGGGCGCGGTCAACCTGGTGTCGGGCCTGGTGCACGGCCTGCCGGCGGGCGCCGGCTTCTCGGCGACGGCGGCCAACGAAGCTGCCGGCGCGACCAGCGCGAAGTCGGGCTGGATCGCCGGCCTCGTCGTGCTTGGCCTGGTGCTGTTGTGCCTGCCGTGGATCGAGCTGACGCCCGAGCCGGTGCTGGCGGCGGTGGTGATCCACGCGGTGTCGCACACGTTGTCGCTGTCTGCGTTCAAGCCTTACTTCGCGTGGCGGCGCGATCGCTTCGTCGTCGTGGCCGCGGCCGTCGCGGTGATCGTGCTGGGCGTGTTGAACGGCCTGCTGGCCGGCATCGCGATCAGCCTGGCGATGACCTTGCGCGGCTTGTCGGAGCCGCGCATGAGCGAGCTGGGGCGGCGCAGCGATGGCCACGACTACCTGGGGCTGCAGCACGACGGTGTCGTGCCGGTGCCGGGCGTGCTGATCCTGCGGCCCGAGGCGCCGCTTTTCTTCGCCAACGTGGAGCGCATGCTGACCGAGATGCGCAAGCGCATCGCCGACTCTTCGCCGCGCGCGTTCGTGCTGAGCCTGGAGGAGACGCCCGATCTCGATGGCACGACCATCGAGGCCTTGGCCGCGTTCACCGCGGCGCAGGGCGCGGCCGGCCGCGCGATCGTGCTCGCGCGGTTGAAGGACCCGGTGCTCGCGTTGCTGCAAGGCGCGACAGCGGGCCAGGCGCGCACGGTGCTCGAAGCCGGCAGCGTCGACGACGCGGTCGCTGAGCTTGCAGTCGGAAGTTAGGACTTTCCGGTCATCCGCATCAGGCCTTCCTGCGCGACGCAGGCCACCAGCGTGCCGTCGCGCCGGAAGATGTTGCCGCGCGCCAGCCCGCGCGCGCTCGCGGCCGCGGGGCTGTCCATCGCGTAGAGCAGCCACTCGTCGATGCGCAAGTCGCCGTAGAACCACATCGCGTGGTCGAGGCTGGCCATCACCATGCCGGGCGTGTAGTAGCCCACGCCGTGCGGCAGCATCGCCGTGGACAGCAGCGCGAAGTCCGACGCATAGGCCAGCAGGCTGCGGTGCAGCGCCACGCTGTCGGGCACCGGGCCGGCGGCGCGCAGCCACAGGCATTGCGAAGGCCCGTCGGCCTCGTTGCCATGCAGCGCGGCGCGCGGCACCAGGCGGATGTCGATCGCGCGGGCGCGGGTGATCGTGCGATCGGAATCGGCGATGTCGGGGCGAGGGCGCGTGAGCGACTCGAACGTGGGCAGGCCGTCGGGCGGCGGCACGTCGGGCATCGCGAGCTGGTGCTCGAAGCCCGGCTCGTCGGCCTGGAACGAGGTCGACAGGATCAGGATGGTCTTGCCATGCTGGCTCGCGGTGACGCGCCGCACGCTGAAGCTGCCGCCGTCGCGGATGCGGTCGACCTGGTAGTGCACGGGGTGCTGCGCGTCGCCGCCGCGCAGGAAGTAGGCATGCAGCGAATGGGCGCGGCGATCGCCGCAGGTGAGCCCGGCGGCCATCAGCGACTGGCCCAGGATGTGGCCGCCGAACAGGTTGCGAAAGCCCAGGTCCAGGCTCTGGCCGATGTAGCCGTCCGGTTGCGATGGCGCGAGGTCGAACAGGCCCAGCAGGTGGGCGAGGGCGTCGTGGGAGTCTGGCGTGGTCATGGGCATGGCGGTCGGGCAGTTGGCGCAAGTATCCCTGTCGAGGCTCGCCGCGCTGTCGCGCAGGCGTCGCGGGCCCCGCGATTGCCCTGGCTGAAGGTCGTTTCATTGAATTGGAGAACACCAAATGAACAAGTCTCTCGCCACCCTTCTTGCCACCGCCGCGGCCGCCAGCTTCAGCATCGGCGCCTACGCCCAGTCGACCGACGTGCAGCCGGCTCCGGGCACCCCGGGCACCACCACGACCACCACGACGGTGACGACCGACACGGTCGAGACCCGGATGGTTCCCGCCCCGGGCATCACGCACTCGGAAGCCAAGGACCTGAAGACGCAGTCGACGGCCGATTACAAGGCGCGCAAGAACATCGCCGAGGCCAACCATGACTTGAACAAGGCCGATTGCAAGATCGCTGCCGAAGGCAGCGTCAAGCGTGCCTGCGAGGCGGATGCCCGCGCGCAGGAGAAGAAGGAAAAGGCCGATGCCAACCTGATCCACAAGCAGGAAACGCAGGACATCAACGCGCAGACCAAGTAAGCCCCGCCTGCAGGAACAAGCCCCGAGGATCGCATGGTCTTCGGGGCTTTCCTCGTCCGGGATTGGCATGCAAAAAGGGCTCCCGCGGGAGCCTCTTCGTCGTAGGGCCGGCGGCTTACTTGTCCAGCCAGTCGCTCAGTTCCTCGGCGTGTTCCTGCTCCTGCGACAGGATGTGCTCGATGATGCGGCGCGTCGTCGAGTCCTTGTCGCCGATCAGCTTGATCATCTGCGAATAGGCCTCGATCGCCACGCGTTCGGCCACCAGGTTGGCGCGAATCATCGCCTTGAGGTCGCGCGATTCGTCGTAGTCGGCATGGCTGCGTTGCAGCAGCGTCGAGGGCGAGTAGTCGGGTTCGCCGCCGAGCTGCACGATGCGCTCGGCGATCATGTCCGCGTGTTCGGTCTCCTCGTTGGCGTGCACCAGGAATTCCTCCGCGATCGCCGGCGAGGCCAGGCCCTTGGCGGTGTAGTGGTGGCGCTTGTAGCGCAGGATGCAGACCAGCTCGGTGGCCAGCGAGTCGTTGAGCAGCTTGACGATGTCGTCGCGCCACGGACCGTAGCTGGGCGTGATCGCGCCTTGCTCGAGGTGGTTCTTCGCGGCGTCGAGGGCGCCCTGGTCGAGCTGGAGGGGAACGCGATTGGCGCTGTCTTGTGCGGGCATGGTTGACCTTCGTGAGTGGGTGAAGTGGATCTGCTGCGCCGTGGCAATCGGGGTGCCGGGTCGCGAAGCGCCAGAGTGCGCTGGCCCGTCGCTTGCCGGGAGGCCCGCGGCCGCGCACGCGATCGAGCTTGCGACTACAGTGGGCCGCAACCCTGGCAAGGAGGCATCCGCATGAGCTCGAACGACAAGTCGATCACCATCGCGGTGCTGGGCGACTACCAGGGCGCCGCGCTGCGCCTGGCCGACTGGTCGGTGCTGGACGGCCGTGCCGCGGTCACCGTCTTCAACGACCACCTGGCCGACGCCGATGCCGTGGTCGAGCGCTTGAAGGGCTTCGACGTGCTGTGCGTGATGCGCGAGCGCACGCCGCTGCCGCGCGCGATCCTGGAGCGGCTTGCGCGCCTCAAGCTGGTCGTGTCGACCGGCGCGCGCAATGCGGCGATCGACGTGGCGGCAGCCGAGGAACGCGGCGTGGCCGTCGCTTTCACCGGCTACACCTCGGCGCCGACCATCGAGATGACGTGGGCGCTGATCCTCGCGGCGAGCCGCCACGTCGTCGCCGAGAACCTCGCGTTCCGGCGCGGCGGCTGGCAGCAGGGCGTGGGCACCGGGCTGGCGGGCAAGACGCTGGGCGTGCTGGGGCTGGGGCGCGTCGGCGGCGCGGTCGCGGAGATCGGCGGCGCGTTCGGCATGAAGGTGATCACCTGGAGCCCCAACATGACGCCCGAGCGCGCCGCCGAGCGCGGCGCGACGGCGGTGAGCAAGGAAGACCTGCTGCGCCGGTCCGACGTGCTGACGCTGCACCTGGTGCTCAGCCCGAAGACGCGCGGCCTGCTGGGTGCCGCCGAGCTGGCGCTGATGAAGCCGGGCAGCCTGCTGGTGAACACCTCGCGCGGGCCGCTGATCGACGAGGCGGCGCTGGTCGCGGCGCTCACGTCGCGCCGCATCGGCATGGCTGCGCTGGACGTGTTCGACGTCGAGCCGCTGCCGGCCGACCACCCGCTGCGTTCGCTGGAGAACGTGCTGGGCACGCCGCACATCGGCTACGTGGCCGACGACCTGTACCGCGTGTTCTACGGCGACACGGTCAAGGCGGTGGATGGCTGGCTCGCGGCGCGCGCCAAGGGCGCCTGATCGCCGCGAATCAGCCCACGAGCGACCGATAGAAGTACGTCGTCGCGCATTCGCCGCCCTGCGGCAGCAGCGCGTAGCGCGGAATCGTCCCGGCGGCCCGCCAGCCCATGCGCGTGTACAGTCGCGCGGCGGTGTCGTCCGCGGTGTCGAGCACCAGCAGCGTCTTGCCCTCGCGCAACGCCTCGCGTTCGGCCGCGCGCATCAGCGCCGCGCCCGCGCCCTGGCGGCGCGCGCGCCGGTGCACCAGCATCTTGGAGACATCGGCGCGGTGCGGCTGGTTCTCGGGTTGGTCCAGGACCACCTGCACGGTGCCGACGATGCCTTGCGCGTCCTCGGCCACCAGCAACACGCGCTCGCCGCGCGCGACGCCGTCGGCCACCCGGCGCCAGAACGCGAGCGCCTTGTCGCGCGTCATGGGCAGCATGAAGCTGACCGACGCGCCGCCTTCGACGCAGTCGACCAGCACGTCGGCCAGCGCCTGCAGCTGCGCCGCGTCGACCGCGGCCAGCCGGCGCACGTCAAGGGTAGAGGCTGGGTCGGACGTCGCCATGGGATCTGCGGAACGGCAAGGGATAGGTCATGGAGGCCAGCACCACGGCGTAGCGCGCGGCGACCTTGTGCGGATTGCGGAAGGTGATGGGCTTGTCCAGCACCATCGCCAGGCAGTCGCCCGCGCCCAGGCGATGGCGCTCGTCGCCGACGGTGATCTCGATGCCGCCCTCGATCACCCATACCTGCTGGTGCATCACCGGCTCGCGCGGACCCGTCTCGTACGATACGCGCGCCTTGGCGGGAAACATCACCTCGACGATCTGGATCTGCGAGCCGACGCCGCTGGGCGATACGTTGCGCCGCACGTAGCCCGAATGCGGATCGCGCCACGACGGCTGGTCGGCGGCGCGGGCGACCGGGCTGGCCGAGGGCTGCGGTGCGTCGAACAGCGCGGCCAGCGGCACGCCCAGGCCGCTCGCGAGCTTTTCCAGCAGCACCGCGGTCGGGCTGCTCTCCCCACGCTCGATCAGCGAGATCATCGACCGGCTGATGCCGCAATGCGTGGCCAGGGCGTCCAGCGACAGGCCGCTGGCGGCGCGCAGGTCGCGCACGCGCTGGGCGATGCGGTCGTTGAGCGAGTCAATCTGTTCTTCTTTCATGTTGGATATAGTTTCCAAGATGTTGGATGAATCGTCAACCATGGCGAAAGGCGTTGCCACGAGGCCGATAGCGATGCTAAATTAGTTAATTAGCTTGTTGCCTAATTAAATAATCCGTCCGGACTCGTCGATCATGAAAGAAGACAGCGTCTTCGCGGCCCTGGCTTCCACGCCGCGCCGCAAGATCCTCGCCTACCTCTCCGAGACGTCGCTGACGGCTGGCGAGATCGCCCAGCGCTTCGACATGACAAAGCCGTCGCTGTCCAAGCACCTGCGCATCCTGGAGGAGGCCGGCCTCGTCAAGAGCGACAAGCGCGGGCAGTTCGTCCACTACAGCCTGGCGGATGACAACCTGCTGGCCAAGCTGCACGACATGGTGGCGACGTTCTGTCCGGTCGGCGGCCCGCTGAAGAAGGAAAGCGCAACGCTTGCCAGGAGCCGCAAGGCTCGTTGACGTCGCTGCAGCACGACTGAAGGGACACCATGAACGCAACCATCGCCGATGGATCGCGCTTCGCGCATCGCCAGACGCGGTCCACCGCCAGCTTTCCCTTCGTCTCGCTGCCCGGCGGCCCGGGCCGCGTACCGATCGAGGTCAACCTGGTCGCGCGGCTCGGCCGTGGCGCCGGCGACAAGCTGTTCTTCGAGGCCGCGGCGCGCCAGCGCAGCCACAGCCGGTTCGTCGACGAACTGGACGAACCCTCGGCCAGGCTTGGCGGCACCGACTTCAAGGCCGGCGACGCCACCGCGCTGTACACCTTCGGAGTCGGCCATCGCGGCCATCCCTTCCACCGGCATGCAGGGCATCGCGTTTTCACCGCGGTCTCCGGCAGCGGCGGCGCGCAGCTGCGCTTCTGCAGCGCCACGCTGGCGGACATCGAACGCGATCCGGGAAATTTCGTGCGCGGCCTGCACCATGTCAACGTGCCCGCGGACTGCCTGTTCACCGTGCGCTTCTGCGGCGCGGTCTGGCACCAGTTCGCGCCGCTGATGGAAGGCGCCCGGCATCCGGCCTTCTTCGCGCTGTCCACGCACACCAATGAACTGGGCGGCGACCTGAGCGAAGCGCTGCGCCAGCGCGTGCTGGCCGACGAGGCCGACATTCCCTCGTTGACCGAACTGCTGCCGCAGGCCGTCGCGCGCAGGATCGCTGCGTCGCCGCCGCGATCGCCGGCGGTGCCCACCACCGAGTTGTCGCTGCACGATCGTCCGGGCGGCCTGCTCGAAGCGGCTTGCCGGCGCTATCGCTCGCTGGCCGGCAACGTTCAGCGGTGGCGCTTCCGGCTGGGCACGCGTCCGGGCTTCGTCAGCGTCTTCCGGCACCCGAAGGTCACGGCCAGCCCTGTGCTGGCACCTGACTGCCTGCTGCGTGGCGAACTGCGGGATCGCGCCATTCATCACCAGGATTCGTTCTTGGTGACCGCGCGTCCGGCACAGCCGCATCGCAATGCTGCCGACTGGCTCGCCGCGTTGCTGGCCGGTTTCCTCGACAACCGGCCAGTGCAGGTGTCGCGCATGATGGCGTTGCGCAACGTGCTCGTGCGTCCGCTGGGCTTGCGCACTTCTCCGCTCGGGTGTCCGGTGTCGTCGCTGCTGGCGCCGGCGAGCTGCCTGCTCTTCCGTGGTCGCTTTCCGGTGCGTTCGCAGGCGGTCAGCGACGATGGGCGAACGGCCCAGGTGATCCTGGGTGCAGATGACAAGCATCTGGTCTTTCGCACCTGCGTCGCGGTGCGGATGCTGGACGACGGCGCCGTCCAATTCTCGCTGTCCGACCGCGTCGCGTGCACGAACCTGTTCGGGCGGTTCTACATGGCGGCCATCGCTGCGGCACATCGTCGCTTCGTCGTGCCGGCGATGCTGTCGCACGCGGTGGACGCAGCGCTGGAGCCGCAGGAGCGCTGAACGACGTCGACCACGGGTGCGGCGATTGCCGGCGGGAGGTGCCGCAACCCCAGCCTACCGGACATGTCGGACTACGAGCTCTTCTATTGGCAGATGCCGTTCCGCGGCCAGTTCATCCGCGCGATCCTGGCCTGGGCCGGCCAGCAGTGGGACGAGCATGACGATGCGTCGGTTTCCAAGATCATGCAGGCCGATGCCGCCGCGCAGGCCGTGCCGTTCATGGGGCCGCCGATGCTGGTCGACAAGCGCAACGGCTTTGCGTTGGCCCAGATGCCGGCCATCGCGTACTACCTGGGCGAGACGCTGGACCTGATGCCCGAGTCCGTCGCCGACAAGGCGCTGACGCTGAAGGTGGTCAACGATGCCAACGACGTCATCGACGAACTGACGCTCGATGGCGGACGCGAGATGTGGTCGGCGCAGCGCTGGAAGGAATTCCGGCCGCGCCTGGAGCGCTGGATGGCGATCTGGGAAGAGACCGGCCGCCGCCGTGGCCTGACCGCGGAGCGCGGCACCTTGCTGGGCGTCCAGCGACCCGGCGTCGCCGACATCGTCACCGCCACGCTGTGGGGCACGATGGCCCAACACTTGCCGGTGATCGGCCGCCTGCTTGACGAGAAGGCGCCGGCCACCGCCGGCCTGACGCGGCGCCTGCTGGCCGAGCCCGCGCTGGTCAACCTGGCGGCGGTGTCGCGCGAGCGCTTCGGCGATTCGTATTGCGGCGGACAGATCGAGCAATCGATGAAGCGCGCGATCCGATGAAGCAGGGTCAGGCAGCCGGGCGCCGTGCCAACAGGCTGGCGCGCACGACCGCGATATGCCCGCGCAGGTCGTACAGCACGTCGCCATACGACGACGGCACCGCGAGCTTGATCACCGTGGCCTCCATGTGGGCGAGGCGGTGCAGCAGGGCGGCCACGCGCGCCTGGTCCAGCGGTTCAGAGTGCGAGTCGCGGTCGATGCGCTGCAGCACCGCGTACCAGCGGTAGATGCGCGACTCCGTGCGCCAGCGGAACAACGCCGGGGCGATCTTGATGCCCGGAATCAGGATGATGGTCATCGGCACGACGATGGCCAGGATGCGCGCGATCAGGCTCGCGACCCAGAACGGGAACGTGCGATAGAAGAAGCCGCGGCCAGAGGCGTAGTAGCGCGAGGCGTCGGCGCTGATCGGGAAGTCGTGCTCGATCGGGGCCGGAAATTCGCCGCTCTTCTTGTACAGGCCAGCGCGTCCGTGCACTTCGCGCGCGGCCTCGAGCAGCAGGTCCGACAGCGCGGGGTGCAGGCTGTCGCGCGCGACGAGTTCGACGGTCGGCGCGATGAGCGCGACGTCCTCGGCCGGGATGTCCTCGCCGAAGTCGATCGCGCCGCGCGGCAGCACGAGTCGGTTCAGGAACGTGATGCGGTGCGCGTAGCCTTCGGCCTGCACGAAGTTGAACAGGTGGATCTCGGGGTCGCGCAGCAGCTGGCGCATCATCGCGGTGGGCGTGGCGTCACTCATCGCGAACAGCGCGTCGATGCGGCCGCCCAGCAGCTCCTTGATCGACGCGTCGGACGGCGCATGCCCGATCTGCGTGCCGTCGCCCGGCTTGATGCCGTTGGCCTCGAACAGCCTCTGCGACAGCGCCGATGCGCCGCTGCCTTCCAGTCCGACGTCGAGCCGATGGCCCTTGAATTCCGACAGCAGCGTCCTGGGCTTGCCGCGATAGAAGATCATGAGCGGCTGGTAGGACAGGCTGCCCAGCGACACCAGGTGCGTCACGTCGCCGCGGGTGGTCTCGCCACCGGTGACGAAGCCGACATCGACGCGGACTTTCGGGTCGGCCAGCTGCGCGAGGTTGTCGCTGGAGCCCTGCGACGGCACGATCTTGAGTGTCACGCCCTGGCGCGCGAGGATCTTGCGGTATTGCTCCGCGCTCGACCGGAACGCGCTGCCCTCGGGGCCGCTGGCCATCGTCAGCGTGGTCGGCGGCGCCGAGTTGAGGAACAAGAACGCCAGGATGCCCGCGACGACGCTGATGACCAGGATCAGCCCGATGCTGATCGGCAGGCCATGGCCCACGTGCGTGCGCAGCCGCGCTCGCGCGCGCTGCAGGCGCGTGCGCGGGGCGACGGGTTGGAAGTCCGGGTCGTCGACGACGGGTGTGTTCATGCTGATACGGTGGGTCGTGTCGCCCGGGAGGCTGCACGGAGATCGGCTCGCGGGATAAGTGGCGATCTTATGTCGCGGTGTATGCCGACAAATGACGCGTCCGGGCAAGGGTGGTCTTCCTTGGCTACCATCGCCGTCTGCTGCGCACCGAGGAACCCCGCATGACCGACGCCGATCGCTTCGAGCTGTTTTCGTACTGGCGCACTTCCGCCACCTACCGCGTGCGCGTCGCGTTCAACCTCAAGGGCGTGGCCTGGCGTGAGACCAACGTCGATATCGACGCCGGCCAGCAGCATGACGCGGCCTTCCGCAAGATCAGCCCGCTCGGCGCGATCCCGGCGCTGATCGACCACGGCCACGGGCAGTCGCACGCGCCGCTGACGCAGTCGCTGGCGATCCTCGAATTCATCGACGAGACCTACCCGCAAGCGCCGTTGTTGCCGGCCGATCCGCATGGGCGCGCGCGCGTCCGGTCTCTGGCGCAGATGGTGGCCGTCGACACGCACCCGTTGGTCACGCCGCGCGTGCGCAAGTACCTCACGACCACCGGCGGCTTCGACGCCGACGCCTGGCGCGCCTGGCAGGTTCAATGGTTCGGCACCGGTTTGCGCGCGCTGGAGCAACGCCTGGCCAACGAGGCAGGCACCGGCCGCTTCTGTCACGGCGACCAGCCGACCGTCGCCGACATCTGCCTGGCCAGCATCTTCGCGGTGATGCGTGTCTTCAAGATCGAGTTCGACGACATCCCGACCGCGCGGCGCATCATGGGCGAGTGCGAGAAGCTGGAAGCGTTCGCTGCCGCCGATCCGTCGCGGCAGGCCGGCGCACCTGCGCAGTGAGGCGACGATGACGTTGCCGAGCTTCGACGAGTTCCAGTTCATCGCGCGCCAGCATGGCGCGCAGGAAGTGGTCGAGCGCCGCTGGGCGCCGAACCAGGTGGTCGACCTGCATGCGCATCCGTTCGAAGCGCAGGCGCTGGTGACTGCGGGCGAGATGTGGCTGGTGCGCGCGGATCGCACCGAGCACCTGCGCGTCGGCGACAGTTTCCATCTGCTGCCGGGCACGCCGCATTCGGAGCGTTATGGGCCCGAAGGGGCGACGTACTGGGTGGCGCGGCGGACGCCGAAATAACCCATGGCAGACACGACTGAATCACGGCGCGGACGGAGAGATGCCAGGCCCCTTCGGAGCGGCAGTCGCGCTGATCGGACTGGCGCCTTGGGACCGCCCGTCCCATTGAAAGGCTTGACCGCCTAGCGCCGCCCGCCCCGCTGCCACAACGGCTTCTTGCCCTTGAGGTGCCGTTCGATGCCTTCGTTGAGGCGCTCGCGCAGGTCGATCACCGCGTCGAGGTGGCCGTAGATGCCGGGAAAGCGCAGGTCCAGCCACAGCCACAGCGTGCACGAGCGCAGCGCCTTTTCCATGTTGTCCAGGCGGCTGTGTTCGTCCACCTCGTCGAGGAACCACGGCGTGCCGGCCTGGCCGCTGGTCGCGTGCTGGTGCGTCCAGTCGAGGAAGGCCTGGACCTGGGCTTCGGTGCGGGTGTCCACCGGCGCCTGCGCGTAGATGAAGCGCTGCTTGAGCGAGAGCGTGCCGGCGCTGCGATCGAGTTGCTCGGCCAGTTCCAGCATCTGGTCGAGTTCGGCGACGGCAAAGTGGGCGTTGTCCAGCTTGAGCTGGTCGACGAACACGTTGAGCACCGCGCGCAGCTGCGTCAGGTGCAGGCGCGTGGCGATGGTGTCGACGTGCCACCAGTTGGGCGCGACCGTCGCCTTGAAGTCGCGCGGCGCGCGCGGCGGCTTGGGCAGCAGCTCCTTCAACGTGCGCAGCGCGGTCGGCTCGGCCTCGCGCAGCACGCCGGTGAAGCCTTCCTCGTGCATGCCGTAGCGGCCCGCGCGGCCGGCGATCTGGTGCACCTCGGACTCGTTCAAGGTGCGGTCGCCGACGCCGTCGAACTTCTTCAGCGTCGAGAACAGCACGCGCCGGATCGGCAGGTTCAGGCCCATGCCGATCGCGTCGGTGGCCACCAGGATGTGCGCATGCCCGTGCGCGAAGCGCTCGGCCTCGCGCCGGCGCACCTCGGGCGGCAGCGCGCCGTAGATGACCGAGACGGCGTGGCCGTTGGCGGCCACCTGGTCGCGCAGCATCAGCACCTCGCGGCGGCTGAACGCGACGACGGCGTCGCCTTTCTTGAGCGCGGAGATCGGCACCGGCCCGGGCATCAGTTCGACGTGCTGCTTGCGTTCGAACACGATCGTCCGGCAGTTCTCGCCGCACAGCTTGAGCAGGTTCTCGATCGCCTCGGCGGCGTAGGCCGAGCAGATGATGATCACCTCGTTGGCCGGCACGCCCACGATCGCCTGCGTCCACGCCCAGCCGCGCGAGGTGTCGAACAGCATCTGCGCCTCGTCGATGACGGCCACGTCGATCGCCTTGGACGTGTTGACCATCTCGATGGTGCTGGAGACCACGCGCGCATTGGGCGCCGGGTCGTTCTCCTCGCCGGTCAGCAGCGAGCAGGCGACGCCGCGGCCGACCAGGCGGTCGCGGCCTTCCAGCGCCAGCAGCCGCAGCGGCGCGAGGTAGCAGCCGTCGTGCGCGGCGGCCAGCTTCTCGAAGGCGGCGTAGGTCTTGCCGCTGTTGGGCGGGCCCACGTACAGCGTCACCGTGCGCTGCATGCGGCGCGCCAGCTCGAAGGTGTCCGGATAGCCCTGGAACGCCAGTTCGTCGTTGAGCCCCGCCAGCGCGTTGAGTTCGGCGACCGCACGCTCCCAGCGATCCTGGGCCCGCACCAGCGAGGCCTTGAGCTCGTCGAACGGCTGCGGCCGCGCGGTCTCGGCCTGCAGGCGCTGGATCAGCGAGGCGACGTGTTCGGAGTGGCCCGATTCGGCGCGCGCGATCAGCCGCTCGACGACGTCGACCAGTTCGGCCGCATCGGCGTACGGCGGCGGCTCGCCCAGCGCGAGCTTGAATGCGTCCAGGTCGCCGCTGCGATAGAACGCCCACACGGGCGCGGCGTCCACCGGCTGTCGATACGCGACACGCAACTGCACGCCGCTGGCCGGCAGCTTCAGCGTCTGCGCGATGAAGCGGTCGAACTCGCCGGCCTCGCGCGTGACGCCCAGGTTCTCCAGCTCCACCGTGCGCGCCTGCATCAGCGCGCGCACCTGCGGCCCGTTGCCCACGGCCTCGAGGTGGCGCAGTGCGTCGTCCATGCGATCGGGCGCGATCCAGCGGCTCGGGCGCGCACCGGCCACGGCCTTCTGCAGCAGGATCATGCCCAGGCCGTCCAGGTGCTGCTCGAGATGCGGCGCATGCTCGTCGATGTAGTCGGCCGGCTTGACCACCTGCGGCAACTGGTACGCCGCCTGCTGGATGCGGGCGACGTCGGCGGGCGTGATCGTGGCGGGTACCCGGCTGGCGTGGCGGGCGTTGGGCAGCTTGAAGGCGCGCGGCGCGGCGGCGGGGTCGGGATGGGAAACGGGAAGGGTCGCGGGATCGGAGCTCATGCAGCGGCACGCGCGCGTCACGCGCGGGTGCGTCGTTCGAAGGAAACTCGCAGTATGACGGCTGGAAGCGCTACTGGGAGCACACTGTCGAGAATGAATCGTCCTGAAAGCGCCTCGCAGGCCGGCGTCGACCCGCGCGCCGTCGCGCTGACGCGCATGAAATGGCTCGCCGCGGCGCTGCTGGTGGCCGCGCTGGCCGGATTGGCCCTGGCAGTCTGGCAAGGCGGGCAGGGCGCCTGGGGCTGGCTGCAGGCTTTCTGCGAGGCCTCGGCCATCGGCGCGATCGCCGACTGGTTCGCCGTCGTCGCGCTGTTCCGCCACCCGCTGGGCCTGCCGCTGCCGCACACGGCGATCATCCCGCGCGGCAAGGCGCGCGTCGCCGACGGGCTCGCCAGCTTCGTGCGCGACCATTTCCTCGAGCCGCAGGCGCTGGTGGCCAAGCTGGGCGTGTTCGATCCGGCGGCTCGCCTCGCGGACTGGCTGGCCGAGCCGGCCCGCGTGCGCGAATGGGTCGACCAGGGCCGGCGCTGGGCGTCCAAGGCCGTCGGCCTGTTCGACGACGACCGCATGCGGCGCGCGACGCTCGAGCTGGTGATCGCGCAGGCACGCCGCTGGAACAGCGCGGCCACGGCGGCCGAAGTGCTCACGATGCTGACGCAGGGCGGCCGCCACCACGAGCTGCTCGATGCCGGCCTGCAGAAGGTCGCCGGCTTCCTGGCCGAGGACGAGGTCAAGGCGCGGGTGTCCGCGCTGATGGTGCGCCACGCGCGCAAGGAGTGGCCCAAGGTGGTCGGCATGGTCGAGCTGGTGACGCCGGTGGCGCGCATGGCCGACGGCCTGGCCGGCAAGCTCAGCGCATCGGTGCTGGGCGAGCTGCGCGACGTGCTGGCGCAGCCCGAGCATCCGGTGCGCCTGCGCTACGAGCAGTGGCTGGCCGAGTTCATCGAACGGCTGCGCCACGACGAAGGGCTGGCGGCGGCGTTCGAGCGCGTCAAGGAACGGATGATCAGCGATCCGGCCGTGCTCGAGTACGCCGGCTCGGTGTGGAACGACCTCAAGCGCCTGCTGCAGGCAGACCTGGCCGACGAGTCCTCGACGCTGGGCGACCACATCGCGCAGGCGATCCTCGATGTCGGCGACCGCCTGCGCCATGACACCGGGCTGCGCGCCGCGCTCAACGAGCACCTGCTGTCGGCGGCGGGGCAACTGGCGACCACGCTGCGCGTGGGCGTCACCAGCCACATCGCGCAGACGATCAAGGACTGGGACGATCGCCAGCTGGTGGACGAGCTCGAGTTGAGCGTCGGCAAGGACCTGCAGTACATCCGCATCAACGGCGCGGTGGTCGGCGGCGTCGCGGGGCTGGCGTTGCACGCGTTGAGGCTGGCCCTGCACTGATCGATCGCACCGTCCGCTGCAATGGCGTGTACGCGCGGGCGCAGTGAGGTTCAGGGATAGGTGGGATCAGGTGTTGATTCGTGCTTCGACACGCAAGGTCGAGACAATGGCGCGAAGTGCGAGAATCAAGGCCTGACCCCCATTGCTCGGGCTATCGAATTGCCGCCGGCGGACTTGGTCAGAAAACGTTGATGGATACCAAGCCCTTAAATACCGGGGATCTGTCACTCACTTTGGCAGCCGAAGCCAAGCGGCGCAGGTTCACGGAGCCGGCAACAACGCTAGCCGGCAAATCCCGCCTCGCCCGCGAAATCAGGATTCGTTCCGCGCCGCCTCGACCAACCGCGCCAGCAGCCCCGAGTGCCGCAACGTAGGCGTCGCGATGGTCTGTTCGAGCACCGCGGCATCGGCCACCAGCGTGACACGGCGGCGCGCGCGGGTGATCGCCGTGTACAGCAGTTCACGCGTCAAGACGCGGCTGCGCTGCTCCGGCAGCACCACCAGCACGCCATCGAACTCGGAGCCCTGCGACTTGTGCACGGTCATCGCGAACGCCGTCTCATGGCGCGGCAGGCGCACCGGCGCGATGGCGCGAAAGCCGCCCGGTGCGTTGGCGTCGGGGAAGTGCACCAGCAGTTCGCCGTCGGCACCGGGCAGCGCGATGCCGATGTCGCCATTGAAAAGCCTCAGCACATAGTCGTTGGCCAGCACGAGCACGGGCCGGCCGGCGAACCAGGGCGACGCGACCGGGCCGTCAGGTGATCCGGGCAGGTCCAGTGCCGCGCGGAAGCGGCGGGTCATCGCGGCGTTCAATGCGATGACGCCACGCGGCCCGTCGCGTAGCGCGCATAGCACGCGGAAGCGGCCGAAGGCCTCGGTGATGGCGACGGGTTGAGTGTCATCGGCGGCCACCGCCTGTACATAGCTGGCGTAGCCCGATTCCATCGCGTGCAGCGCCGCTTCGGTGCTGGCGTGTGGCGGACCGTCCAGCCAGGTGACGTCGGGATCTTTGCCAGTACGCAGCCACGCGATCGTCTCGCGGGACTCCCCGGCGTTCACATGGCCCGCAAGACGGCCGATGCCGGAGTCGAGCGCGAAGCGATACGTCCGCGTGAACCAGACGGCGCAATCCTGCAGCGCGCTGCGCGTGGCCGGAAGCGGCGGCACGATGGCGTCAGCGTCCGTGCCTGTCATCGCAGCGAGGTCGGCCACGCAACCATCGGTCAGTCTCGGGTCGACGCTCAGCTCCGCGAATACGGCGCCCGACTCGACGGCAGCCAACTGGTCCTTGTCGCCCAGCAGGATGATGCGCGCGGATGGCGGCACGGCCTCCAGCAACTGCGTGGCGAGCGCGAGATCCAGCATCGACGCCTCGTCGACGACCAACGCGTCGATGGCCAGCGGGTGCGCGGCGCCGTGCGTGAAGCCAGTCGACGTGACGCCCAGCAAGCGATGCACGGTCGAGGACTCGGTGGGCATCCGGTCGCGCAGGCTGGCGGGCAGGTGCTGTGCACGCTGGCGGATCGCGTCGGTCATGCGCGCCGCCGCCTTGCCCGTGGGCGCGGCAAGCGCGATGCGGCAGTCTGGGTCGAGCGCGATCAGGCAGGCGAGCAGGTTCACGACGGTCGTCGTCTTGCCGGTGCCCGGGCCGCCGCTGATCACGGTCAGGCGTCCACGCAGCGCGAGCGCGGCGGCCAACTGCTGCCAGTCGGCGGCCCCTGCCAGGCTGGTCGCGTTGTCGGCGAACAGCTCCGCCAGTTGCGTGCGCAACGAAGGCGACGCGATGGCGGGATCCGGTGGCGCGCGTCGCGCCTGCGTGAGGCGGCGGGCGAGCCGGCGTTCGTAGTCGAAATAGCGGTGCAGGTAGAGCCGGTCCTCGTCGTCGAGGATCAGCGGCTGCGCGCCCGGTGATTCGGGCGTGCCGACGATGCCCGAGGCCCGCAGCGTGGCGCGCCAGCCGGCAAGGTCGAGCGGCGGCGACGCGTCGTCATCGCGCGGGGCGTTCGCCAGCGACGCCAGCATCAGGCACACATGCCCCTGGCTGACGGCCAAGCTCAACGCGGCCGCCGCGTGCGCGATTGCCGCGACGACGGCCGCCTCCGCGCCCGCCTCTGCAGCCCATTGCGACGCATGGCGAGCGAAGCCGTCGGCGAGCAACTGGTCGCTGCGTTCGATCATGGGTCGACCTTCGCCGTTCGGCGCGTGGCGTTCATGCGTCGGCCTCCGTCTCGTCGAACAACGCGGACAGCCGCGCGATCGTCGCCGCCGCGGGGCGATCGAAGTACACGCCGGTCGGCGCGCCCGCGGCGTCATGCCAATCGGGCCGCACGCCGCGCACGAACAGGTACACCGCACCGCCCAGGTGGCGCTGCGCGTCATAGTCGGCCAGGCGATGGCGCAGGTAGCGATCGAGCGCCACCAGGTACAGCAGCGCTTGCAGGTGGTAGCCCTGGTCGCGCATCGCGGCGGCCATCGTGTCCTGGCCGTAGTGGGCCGGCGTGTCGCCCAGGTGGTTGGATTTCCAGTCGAGGACGAAGTAGCGCCCGTCGTGCTCGAACACCAGGTCGATGAAGCCCTTGAGGAAGCCGCGCAGCGTCGCGAACGACAACTGCGGCATCGCGTAGCCCAACGCGGCGAGCGTGTCGTTGAGCGCGCCGGCGGCCAGGCGGTGCGCGGGCAGGTGGAATTCGAGCTCGACCAGCCGGCGCGATCGCGGCAGCTCGGCCAGCCGCAACGGCTGCGCGGTGCCCAGCGGCAAGGGCGTGTCCAAGGTGGCTTCGATCAGGCGGGCCAGCATGCGCGCGCGCAACGTGGCGCCGTCGGCGCCGGGCGCGTCGGCCACGCCCATCGTGCGAAGCAACTGCAGGGACTGGGCCACGGCCTGCGGCCACTCGGTGCGGTCGACGAAATCAATGGTCTCGAACGCGAGGTGGATCGCTTCGCCCGCCGCCGCGCCGCGGGGAAAGTGCAGCGGGTCGTCGTCATCGGGCCGGAACGCGGACACCTCTTCGATGGCGTTCGGCGCCGGCGCTTCGGCCACGCGCAGGTCGTGGTCGACACCGGACATGTCGTGCGCCGCCCCATGGGCGATCGCGCTGAAGCTGCCGATCCACCAGCCGGCAGGCAGCGTGCGCGGCGCGGGCAGCGCTGCGAGCGTGTCGGGCGATGGACGCGCGGCCTGCAAGGTCGCCGCGTCGACGTCCGGCAACGGCGAGACGTCGATCGCGCCGCCGGAACGATCGGCCAACGCCTGCCAGGCCGCGGCGATGGACGCCGCGCCGTTCTTGTGCTCGAACCACTCGTCCGGCGTCATGCCGGCGCCGGCCACCAGCCAGTTCAGCAGGCTGCGCGTGCTGCCGGTGGCGCTCGGATAGCGGCCGGCCGTGCGATAGCAACCGGCAACGATCACGCAGCGGTGCACCGCGCGGGTCAGCGCCACGTAGGCCAGCCGCAGCGATTCGGCCGACTCCTCCAGCTTCAGGCGCCGCTTGACGTCCTTCTGGTGCGCCTCGTCGCGGAACTCGTGGCCGTAGTCGATCACCGTGAGCCCATCGTCGTCGTGGTACGCGAGGCCCGTGAGGGCGTCGGCGCGGCCGCCGCGCGCGGCCGTCCACAGGAAGGGACAGAACACCACCGGGTATTCGAGGCCCTTGGACTTGTGGATGGTGACGATCTGCACCAGGTTCTGGTCCGACTCGAGCCGCAGCTGCGTCGCGTCGTCGGCGTCGGGCGAGGCGCGTTGCGACTGGAACCAGCGCAGCAGCGTGTCGGGCGCGGCGTGGCGTTCGCCGGCCTCGTGCAGGCACTCGACCAGGTGCAGCAGGTTGGTCAGCCGGCGTTCGCCGTCGGGGCGCGCCAGCAGACGGCCCGCGACCTGCTCGGCGGCCAGCCACTGGCGCAGCATGAAGCCGACGCCGCGCTGCAGCCAGAGCTCACGCCAGCCGGCCAGTCGCTGCACCGCGTCCAGCAGCGCGGATTCGTCGTCGGCGAGCGCTGCGATGGCGGCGGCATCGCGGCCCATCAGCTCCGTGGACAGCGCCGCCTTCAGCGTGCGTTCGCGCGCCGGCTCGAGGATGGCGGTGAGCACGCGATCGAGCTCCTCGGCATCGCTGCTGCGAAAGACGCTGGCCTGCGACAGCTCGACGCTGCCGACACCGCGCGCCGTCAGCGCCTGCCGGACGCGCGTGCCCTGCGCGTTGCTGCGCACCAGCACCGCGATGTCGCCGGCGGCCAGCGGACGTTCGTGCGGCGTCTTGCCGAGCGTGACCTCGCCGCGTTGCGCCGCGGCCAGCAGGCGCGCGATCTCGGCGGCGGTCGCGGCGACGACCGCGTCTATCGCATTGCGCTGAAACATCGGCTCGCCGTCGTCGTCCGGCGGCAGCGTCCACACCTGCAGCGGCGCACGCGGCGCGCTGGTGTCCGTGAACGACTGGCGCGGCTTCTTGCCGAACGCCACTTCCTGGTAGTCCAGGCCGTCCAGCATGAAGGCGCGCGGGTTGGCCAGGAACAGCTGGTTCAGCGCACGGATCAGCGGCTCGCTCGAACGCTGGTTCTCGGCGAGCGAGTAGTGCGCCACCGCATGGTCGCCGGCCGCCAGGTAGGTGTGCAGGTCGGCGTTGCGGAAGCTGTAGATGGCCTGCTTGGGATCGCCGACGAAGAACAGCGGCGCGTCCGACAGCGTGTCGTCGGTGGGCGTCGTATAGATCGTCTTGAAGATGGCGAACTGCAGCGGGTCGGTGTCCTGGAACTCGTCGATCAGCGCGGCCGGGAAGCGCTTCTTGAGCTCGCCCGCGAGCCATGGCGAGTCGCCGCGCGTCAGGCGGTCGTGCAGGTTGAACAGCATGTCGTCGAAGGCGATCACGCGCTGGCGCCGCTTGGCTGCGCGCTGTGCCTGCGACCCTTCCTCGAGCAACTGCCTGAGCAGCGCGAGCCGGCTCAAGGCGAGCGCCTGCAGCGCCTTCGCGCGCAGGTCGATCAGGCGTTGGGCAACATCGAAGAACTCGTCGGACGGCGTCGCCTGGTTCTTGTTGGTGGCGGACTTGAGCTTGGCGGCGCCCAGCAGGTCGAGCCGCTCCAGGCTTCCTGCATCGATATCGAGCGCGGCCAGGCCGTCGTCCTGCGCCAGCAGCGTGTCCCAGGCGAGCGCGGCCGCCTGCACCCATTCTTCCTTGTAGCGGCCCTTGTGCAGGCCGGGCAGGCCGCGCAGCACAGTCTCCTCGATCGCATCGCGCCGCGCGTGCCACATCTGGCGGGCGAGCGCGTGGTCGGCGCGCAGGTCGTCGGCGGGCACGCTGGCGGCCAGGTCGTCGGGCCAGCGCGCCGTGGCCATCGGCTTGGACAGGTGGCGCTTGAGCAATGCCGCGAAGCCCGCGGGCGAATCCTTGCGGGTGACGAGGTGGCCGGCCAGGCCGGCGTCGAGGTCGTCGACCGCGACGCGGCGGCGCCAGAAATCGTTGGCGGCCTCGGCCACCCAGCCGGCATCGTCGCGCACCAGTTCCATCGCCAGCGGCATCTGCGCGGTGAACGGCGTGTCAGCCAGGGCGCGCTGGCAGAAACCGTGGATGGTGAAGATGGACGCCTCGTCGAAGGTGGCCAGCGCCAGCTTCAGGCGCGCGATCATGTCGGAGGTCTGCAGCCCGTGGCGATCACGCGCGCTGCGTACCAGGCGCTCGACGAAGTCGTCGCCGCCGGCGATCGCTTGACCGGACTGCTCGGCCTGCAGCCACGCCAGCGTGTCGACGATGCGCTGGCGGATGCGCTCGCGCAGTTCGGCCGTGGCGGCGTTGGTGAAGGTGACGACCAGGATGCGCTGCACCTCCAGCCGGCCTTCGAGCAGCAGCCGCAGGTACAGGCCGCAGATGTTCCAGGTCTTGCCGGTGCCCGCCGAGGCCTCGATCCGGCGGATGCCGGCGAGCTCGCAGGCGAAGACGTCGAGTTGCTCGAAGACGTGCCGCGTGCTCATTCGGCATCCAGGCAATTGAGCAAGGGCTCGAAGACCGCCAGGGCATTGGCATAGAACGCATCGACGACTTCCGGCGAGAAAGGATCCGGCCGGCCGCGCAACGCGAGACGGTAGCCGGCGTCGTTGCCTTCGGCGTATTCGTTGAAGCCGCCGGGGCGAAAGGCCGCGATGGCCTGGGCCGGGCCGTGGCGGTCGCCGTTGATCCATTCCCACGCGGCGCGCGGAAAGAACGCGAGCGGCTCGCGCAGGCCGTTCGCGTAGAGGCGAACCAGCGTCTCCAGCACCAACCGGGGCTCCTCGCATTCGGTGAGGAAGAAGCGGCCGTCACGCGCGATGCCGGTGGTCACGGGCAGCACGCCGGCGGGCGTGTCGGCGCATAGCAGCAGGTGCGGCAGCCACGCGTCGAGATAGTCGAGTGCCGACTGCTTCGCGTAGCGATGGCGCAGCAGGCCGCGCGGGCGCAGGTCGGCGAACTCGCCGTGCAGATGCCAGGCGACGCCGTCGATCTCGATGTCAAGCGCGACCGCGTGCGGCGCCAGGGCGGGCTGCTGAAGATGTTCGCGCACCTGTTCGGCAAAGTCGCGCAGTCCGTTGAGCTCGCGCTCGAGGAACCGCATGCCGAAGCCGCCGGCCGGCACCGCCGTGCCGGCGAGCGCCAGCGTGCGTGCGGTCTCGACCGGCATGCCATCGAGCAGCGCCGGCAGCAGCAGCCGGGTCAGCGGCGCGCGGCCGCTGTTGTCCGGCACGAAGGGTTCGTCGTCCTGCAGTTCCTCGTCGTCGCGCCGCAGCGCGATGCCCAGCCGCTGCTCGAGCAGGAAGCGGCAGGGGTTGCGAAAGAACCTGGCCAGCCGGGCCACCGGCACGTCGTGCCATGCCGCGTCGACCGGTGGCAGCGGGCGGGCGATGAAGGGTACGGCGCAGGTCGATGCCGTGTCATCGTCTTGTCCGTCGGCATCGTCGCTGGTCGACGCGGGCGCCAGCGCGGGCAATGGCGCGGCCAGGCTGTGTCGCAGCGCGTGCGCGTAGTCGGCCTGGAAGCTGCGCACGCGTTGGTCGGGCGCCGCGATCTCGAAGGCTTGCGGGGCGAACGGCTGCAGCGGATGCTCGACCACCAGCGCGCGCCGCGCGTCCGCGCGTGACGCGGCGCCGGCGGGCGCGCGCGCGAGCGCGGGCAGCAGCGTCTCCAGCAGCTCGGCCACCAGCACCGACGGCGGGCGCACCGAGTTGTCGCGCACGCTGCGGCCGGCGTAGCTCAGGTGCACGCGTTCGCGCGCGGCCAGCAGCAGGTCGAGGAAGACGTTTCGCTCGTCGTGGCGGCGCTGGCGGTCGCCGCGCCGCGGCGCCAGCGCCATCAGGTCGAATTCGGCCGGCCGTGCGGTCGTGGGGAAGGCGCCGTCGTCCAGCCCGATGGCGCACACGACGCGGAACGGCACGTTGCGCAGGCTGTTCATCGCCGCGAACGTGATCATGCCGGTGGGTACGCCGCCGCGCGCCGGATCGTCCAGCGACTGTTCCAGCGCGGCGCGCACGACGTCGAACGCGAGCGGCAGCGTGATCTGGCTGCGCCGCCATTGCTCGGCGAGCTGGGCGATGGCTGCGTCGACCTCGCGCAGGTCCTCCAGATCGGCGTCTGCCGGCTCGACGAAGTCGCGCAGCGCATCGGCCAGGATCGCGGGCCAGTCGGACGCGCGGCGCGGCGCGGCGACAAGCTCGCGCAGCGTCTTGAGCCGATCGACGAAGCGCCAGAACGCGCCCAGGCCGAGCGCGTCCGAGCCTTGGGCATCGCCAGCCGGCAAGCGACCCTGGAATGGCGTCTGCAGATGCGTGGGCAGCGCGTAGCCGAGGTAAAGCCGGTCGAGGCCATCGGCGAAGCTGTGGCGCGACTGCGCCGGCACGTCGAAGCCGCCACGGTGTTCGGCATCGAGCGCCCAGTGGATGCCGGCATCCACCAGCCAGTCGCGGATCCGGTCGAGATCGTCGCCGGCCAGGCCGAAGCGCCGCGCGACCACCGGTTGCTGCAGCAAGCCGAACACGTCGTTGACCGCGAAGCGCGACGCGAGCAGCGCCAGCGTGTCGAGCAGCGCCCGCGCCGGGGCGTTGACCTGCGCGCGAGCGCGTCCGCTGATCGCATAGGGCAGGTGACGCTCGCGCGGGACCGTGCCGAAGACGGCGTCGATCAGCGGCGCAGCCGCATCCAGGTCGGGCGTGACGACTAGGATGTCGGCCGGCTGCGGCCGATTCGGCCCCGCCATCAGCCCGAGCAATCGGTCGTGCAGCACCTCGAGTTCGCGCGTCAGCGAATGGCACACGTGCACCTCGATGCTGCGATCGTGCGCGAGCTCGGCCAGCGAGCCGGGCGCGAGCTCGGTCAGCTCCAGCATGGCGTCCTGCAGCGCGCTCAGCACGCTGCCGCGGCCGGCCGGCGTGAACATGGCGTCGGCGACGGCATCGGCGTCCGCGACTTCCACCACCAGACCCAGCGCCGATTGCGTCTGCTGGCCCCAGGCCGCGAGCAGCCGGTTGCCTTGGTCGTGATGGCGTAGCTCGCCGCGTGCGCCCAGCCAGGCCAGGCGGCGCTGGTCAACGACGTCGAACCAGTATTCCTGGCACGGGTTGAGCACGTAGACATGCAGATCGACGTGCGTGCCCAGCCGCTGCAGCAGCTCCAGGTGCACCGGCGGCATCGTCGGCAGGCAGAAGACGTGGGCGGCGGCCGGCAGGCGGCCGGTGCCGGCCAGGCCGATGCCGCGCGCGTCCAGCAGCTCCAGCAAGGCGAGGATGGGATGGCGGCCATCGCTGGCCGCTTCGTTTGCGAGCCGGCGCCACAACGCGGCCTGCCATTGCTGGTCGAGCGTCGCGCCTGCGTCGGTGCCGGGCAGGACGATCGTCTCGCCGCGGAACCAGGCCTCCAGCCACTCGGGCCGATAGACCAGGTACTGCTCGAACAGTCCGGCCACGCGGCTGGCCAGCTCGTGGCGCATCACCGGGTCGGCCTGCGCCAGCCACGTGGCGAGCCGCGGCTGCGCATCGGCCCAGGGCGCATCGTCGAACGCGGCAAGGATGCGCCAGGAAAAGACGTTGGCGTCGAACTGCGCAGACTCCGGCAGCTGCGGCAGCAAGTGCGCGGTCTGCTGCCACAGCCAGCGCGCGAGGTAGGAGAAATCGACGTTGGCGCACACGCCCTGGCGGCGCGCAATCTCGATGATCAGGCGGCGCGTGATGGCCGCGCTCGGCACGATGACCTCGTCCGCTTCGAACACCGAACGGCCCGGCCGCTGCTCGCCCAGGCGCCGGACGAGCTGGTCGGCGAGGGTCTCGAAGCGGTTGGCGAAGTGGAAATGGAGCATGCGAGGCAGGAAGCGGGTCGACGTCGATTGTGACGGCACCACGGGGCACCGCCCGTGTCCGAACGGTCGATTGATCCTGCCTTTTGACAGGCTCAGTGCGTGAGCCTGCGGCCGACCTAATTCAACGCTTCGACCGAGCCGGAGCCCGCGACGTGGCGCGACACCTCGCGCGGATGGCCCGAGTAGCGGACATCGCCCGAGCCGGCGACCCTGGCCTCCAGCGCCTCGGTGGCGTTCACGCGTGCGTCGCCCGCGCCGCTGATGCTGATGTTGACCCGCTTGACCGCGAACTTGCTCGCGTCGATGTCGCCCGAACCCGCGACGCCCATGCGAGCCTCGTCCGCCGTGCCGGCGATGGCGGCGTCGCCGGAGCCGGCGACGCTCAGTGCGAACGCGCCCAGTTGTGCGGCGTCGATCTGCAGGTCGCCCGACCCGGTGATCGTGGACTCGAAGCGCTGGCCGGACAGCCTGTCGATGCGCAGGTTGCCGCTGCCATGCTGGTGTGCGGCCGCCAGCGACGTGAACACGACGTCGACGACGATGTCGTGGCTGCTGCGCAAGTTCGTTCCCTGGCGCATGCGCACGACCAGCGTGTCGCCCTCGACCGTGGTCTCGACCAGCGGCGCGATGTTGTCGTCGGCATGCACGACGACGCTCGGAGTCGCGCCCTGGCGGGCATGGACGTTGGCCGCGCCATCCAGGCGCAGGGTCGTGAAGGCGTCGACCTTGCGCGCGATGTCGACCTCGTGGCCGGAGCCTGCGATGGCATCGGCGTCGTCGCTGGACAGGCTGATCGTGAACGCCTGCGCGGGGGCCGGAATCGCGAAGGCCATGAGGATGGCGGCGGCGGTGATGGCCAGCGCCGCGACGAGGTGGGTGACGTTGGCGTTGAACTTGCGCATGGCGGGCTCCGGTCGTTCGGGGTGGAAGCGATGGAGCGGATTCTGGGCAGGGCGGCGTCGTGTGTCGCGGGGCAGGCGACGTAGCGCCGCGGCGGCGCGACCAGATGCCGCGATGAGCGACGAACGGCGGGATCAGGCCGCTGGGTCGCCTTCGGCTGGACCGGCCTGCCAGCGGCCATCGACCAAGGCCTGGTACGGCTTGAACTGCACCTTGTAGGCCATCTTGGGGCTCTCCGCGATCCAGTAGCCCAGGTACAGGTAAGGCAGCTTCAGCGAGCGCGCCTGCTCGATCTGCCACAACACGGCGTAGGTGCCGAAGCTGCCGCGCACGTCCGGGTCGTAGAAGGTGTAGACGGCCGACAGCCCGTCGCTGAGGATGTCGGCGATGGCCACCATGCGCAGCGCGCCCGGCGCGTCGCCCTCGTCGGCGTCGCGGAACTCGATCAGGCGCGTGTTGACGCGGCTCTGCAGCAGGAACTGGGTGTACTGGTCGACGCTGTCGTGATCCATGCCGCCGCCGGCGTGGCGGCCGGCCTGGTAGCGCAGGTAGAGCTCGTAGTGCTCGGGCACGAAGGCGAGCCGCATCACGCGCACTCTCAGTCCGCCGTGCGCCGACCAGGCGCGCCGCTGGCTGCGGCTGGGTTCGAAGTCGGCCACCGGCACGCGCATGGGCACGCAGGCGCGGCAACGGTCGCAGTACGGACGGTAGGTGAACACGCCGCTGCGCCGAAAGCCCGTGGACACCAGCGCCGAGTACGCCTCGGCATGGATCAGGTGCCCGGGCGTGGCGACCTGCGAGCGCGCCATGCGCCCGGGCAGGTAGCTGCACGGGTAGGGTGCCGTCGCGTAGAACTGCAGCGAGGCGAAGGGCGCTTCCTTCGGGTGGGTCACGGCGAGAGGTCGTGGGAATGGGCTGCGGGCCGCCGATGCTCGGGCGCGCCGAGTTCCAACGTGCTCCAGATGCGGAAATCATAGGCCCACTCGGGCGCCGGTGCGCGCGCGACCAGCACATGCACCTCGCGTTCGAAGGCTTCCCGTGGGATGGGCGCCGCGCCCAGGCTCGCCAGGTGGCCGGTGGCCTGCTGGCAGTCGATGATGGGCATGTCTTGCCAGCGGCAGAACGCGACCAGGCCGGCCAGCGCGATCTTGGACGCGTCGGTGCGGTGCGAGAACATCGACTCGCCGAACATCATCCGGCCGAGGTTGACGCCGTACAGGCCGCCCACGAGCTCGCCGTCCATCCAGGTCTCGACGCTGTGCACGTCGCCCGCGCTGGCCCACGCGCCGTACGCCGCGCGCATCTCGGGGACGATCCAGGTGCCGTCCTGGCCGTCGCGCGGGGTCTGCGCGCAATGGGCCATCACCCGCGGCGTGTCGTGGTCGATGCGCAGCTCGCAGCCTGGCGTGCGCAGGAACCGCCGCAGCGTCTTGCGCAGCGAGTGCGACAGCCTGAAATCGGCGGTGCGCAGAAGCATGCGCGGATCGGGCGACCACCACAGCACCGGCTGGCCCGGGCTGTACCACGGGAACACGCCGTGCGAGTACGCGTCGCGCAGCCGAGCGATCGACAGGCCGCCGCCGGCCGCCAGCAGTCCGGGCGCCTCGGATCGCTCGTCCAATGCACTGGACGTGGGTGGCAATGGGGAGTCGGGCTGCAGCCAGGGAATCGGCATGACGGCAAGAATACTTTGCGTGCCGCAGGCGTGCGCGCGCGTGACGCCAGCCCGCGCGCGGGTCGGTCAGAACTGGATGCCGCTCTTGCTGGGCGGTGGCAGCAGCGGGGCCGACGGCGCGGGCTCCGGGATTGCAGCGGCGGCCGGCGCCGGCGATGTCAGCGGCTGGGCCGGCGGCCAGCTGTAGCCGATCAGGCGGGCCTGCGCCGGGTAGCCGGCGGCGTCGAGATAGCCGGTCACGTTCTGCGCCGAGTAGCCGATCACCGGCTGGCTGCCGATCAGGATCACCGGCGCCGTGGGGCTGCCGAAGCGCGACTGCAGCGCGGCGATGTCGGCATCGGTGTTGACCGAGTACTCGCTGAACGGCACGCCCCGCTGGCGCAGCGCCTGGCGCGCATTGTCGCAAGGCTGGCAGCTCTTGGCGGCGAACAGCGTGACGGGGTACTTGGCCATCGCCTGGCGCGTCTCGTACGGCAGGCCGCCGGTGCTCGTCGTGGCGGACTGCGTGGCGTTGCCGGGCGCCTTCATCTGCGCGGCGGTGGGCGGCTTGTCGGTGTAGGTGACCTGGCCGTCCGGCCCGACGATCTTGTACTGCGCCAGGGCGCCTGTCGCCGCACTGCCGAGCAGCGCCGCCACCGTGACGAGGCGGACGAGGCGGCTGCGGCCGGCAGCCGCGCGAGAGTGGATTTTCAGCGTGTTCATCGTGGGCATCGTACGAAAGGAAAGGGGGACGCCGCAAGAGGCGGCACGACGTGGTTCTTCAACGCGCCGGCCGTGCTACCGGCTGACGCCCGACGATGTCAGGCCGAGATGCCGAGATGCCGAAGCATCGCGTCGATGCTCGGCGCGCGGCCGCGGAACGCCTTGAAGCTGTCGAGCGCGGCGCGGCTGCCACCGACCTCGAGGATCTCGCGGCGATAGCGACGACCGGTGTCCAGGTCCAGCACGCCGCGCTCCTCGAACGCGCTGAAGGCATCCGACGACAATACCTCGGCCCAGGTGTAGCTGTAATACCCGGCGGCGTAACCGCCGCTGAAAATGTGTGAAAAGCTGTGCTGGAACCGGTTGAACGCGGGCGGCACCAGCACCGCGATCTCGGCCCGCACGGCATCCAGCGTGGCCTGGACGTCATGGGCCGCGCCGGGCCGGGCGTGGATCAGCATGTCGAACAGCGCGAACTCCACCTGGCGCAGCATCTGCATGCCGCTCTGGAAGTTCTTGGCCGCCAGCATCTTGTCGAACAGCGTGCGCGCAAGCGGCGCGCCGGTGTCGACGTGCTCGGTGAGCTGCTGCAGGACGGCCCACTCCCAGCAGAAGTTCTCCATGAACTGGCTGGGCAGCTCGACGGCGTCCCATTCGACGCCCGAGATGCCCGAGACGCCCAGGTCCTGCACCTGCGTGAGCATGTGGTGCAGACCATGGCCGAACTCGTGGAACAGCGTGATGACGTTGTCGTGCGTCAGCAGCGCGGGCCGGCCGTTGATGGGCGCGGCGAAGTTGCACACCAGGTGCGCGACCGGCGTCTGCAGCGACTGGCTGTCGGCGCGCAGCCAGCGCTGGCGCGCGTCGTCCATCCAGGCGCCGGGGCGCTTGCCGGCGCGCGCGTACGGATCGAGGAAGAACTCGCCGACCAGCGTGCCGTCGCGCTCGATGCGGTAGAAGCCGACGCTCTCGTGCCAGGCGCGCGCGCTCGACGCGACGATCTTGACCTCGAACAGCGTCTCGATGATGCGGAACAGGCCTTCGAGCACCTTGGGCAGCGTGAAGTACTGGCGCACCTCCTCGTCGCTGAACGCGTAGCGGGCCTCCTTCAGGCGCTCGCTGGCGAACGGCACGTCCCAGGCCTGAAGGTCGGCGATGCCCAGCTGCTGCGCGGCGAATTCGCGCAGCTCGGCCAGGTCGGCCGCCGCGCTGGGGCGCGCGCGCTGGCCCAGGTCGCGCAGGAACGCGATGACTTCATCCGGCGAGCCCGCCATCTTGGGCACCAACGACAGCTCGGCAAAGCTGCCATAGCCCAGCAGCTCGGCTTCCTCTTGCCGCAGCTCCAGCAGTTCGCACATCACCGGCGAGTTGTCGCGCTCCGGCGGCCCGATCTCACTGGCGCGAGTGACGTAGGCGGCATACAGCTTCTCGCGCAGCGCGCGGTTGCGCCCCATCTGCATCACCGGCAGGTAGCTCGGGAAGTGCAGGGTGAGCTTGCAAAAGCCCGTCCGCCCGTCGGCCTCGGCCGCCGCGCGGGCGACCGCGATGGCATCGGCCGGCACGCCGGCCAGGTCGGGCTCGGGCACGTACAACGCGTAGCCGTCGGTGGCGTCGAGCACGTGTTCGGAGAACTGGCGCGACAGCTCCGCCAGGCGTTCCTGGATCGCCGCGTAGCGCGCCTTCTGCGCGCCGCGCAGGTCGGCGCCGCCCAGCTTGAAGTCGCGCAGCCAGTTGGCCAGCGCCTTGCGGCGCACCGGGCTCAGCCGCGCGGCATCGGCGCCGGCGGCCACCGCGCGGTACTTCGCGTAGAGGCGCTCGTCGGCGCCCTGGCGGGTGAAGAACTCGGTGATGCGCGGCAGGTTATCGGCGTGCGCGGCGCGCAGTTCGGGCGTGTCGGCGACGCCGGTCAGATGCTCCACCGCCCGCCAGGCGCGCGACAGGCGCTCGGTGGCGACGGTGAACACTGCCGACATCGCGTCGAAGTCGGCCGCGACGTCTGGCCCGACCACGCGTTCGAGCGCGGCGTCGGCCTCGGCCAGCAGCGCGTCCATCGCGGGGGTGACGTGCTCGGGGCGGATCTGGTCGAAGGCGGGCAGGCCGGAGCCGGTGAGCAGGGGATTCTTCATGTCGGGAACTCCGAGCCGGGCTCGGGCGTGGATTCGATGGCGTCGGCTCGAATGTACCCCTGGCCGCGCGAACTCGACCGCGGAAAACGCGACACCGAACGGGTCTTGCGGCGTGTCGCGCGCTTCAGCAGCCGGAGGCGGCCAGCGCGGCGGGCGCGGCCGCGTGGGACAGGCACAGGCTCTGGCTGTTCTTGCCGGTCGATTCCAGCAGGAAGTCCAGCTGGCCGTCAACCGTCAGCGCCGGACAGCCTGGGCCGGGGCTGCGTCCGCGCCTCGCCTCGGTGATACGAGCCCGGCCGCAGCACGGCGCGGTCGGGCTGCTGCGCCGATGCGAGGCCGCGGGCCGCGAGCAGCGGGGCCAATGGCACCAGGCGCCTCATCCCGCGACGCGCTCGGCCGACTCGATCGTGTTCATCAGCAGCATCGTGATGGTCATCGGCCCGACGCCGCCCGGCACGGGCGTGATGAACGAGGCCAGCGGCGCGACGCTGGGGAAGTCGACGTCGCCGCACAGCTTGCCTTCGTCGTTGCGGTTGATGCCCACGTCGATGACGATGGCGCCCGGCTTGACCATGTCGCCGCGCAGGGTGTCGCGGCGGCCGGTGGCCACGACGACGATGTCGGCCTGGCGCGTGTGCGCACCGATGTCGGCCGTCGCGCTGTGGCAGACGGTGACGGTGGCGTTGGCCTGCAGCAGCAGCAGCGCCATCGGCTTGCCCACGGTGTTGCTGCGGCCGATGACCACCGCGTGCTTGCCCTTGATCGGCACGCCGGTGCTCTCGATCAGCTTCATGCAGCCGTAGGGCGTGCAGGGGCGGAAACCGGGCAGGCCGGCCATCAGGTCGCCCGCGCTTTGCACCGAGTAGCCGTCGACGTCCTTGGCGGTGGAAATGCGCTCGATCACCTTCTGCGGGTCGATATGCTTGGGCAGCGGCATCTGCACCAGGATGCCGTGGATCGTCGGGTCGGCGTTGAGCGCTTCCAGACGGGCCAGCAGCTCGGCCTCGGTCAGCGACGCGTCGTATTTTTCCAGCACCGAATGCACGCCCGCGTCGGCGCAGGCCTTGACCTTGTTCTTGACGTAGGTGGCCGACGCCGGATCCTCGCCCACCAGGATCACGGCCAGGCCGGGCTGGCGACCGCGGGCGGTGAGGGCGGCGGCGCGTTGGGCGACTTCCTCGCGGATCTTGCGCGACAGCGCGACGCCGTCGATCAGTTGTGCAGTCATGGACGGGTTCCTTCGAAATCCTGGGGTCGGGTCTTGCCCGCGCAAGACCTGACCCCGAACGGGTAGATGGGGTGCTGGGCCGAAACGAAAAGAGGCCGCTGAACTTCAGCGGCCTCCCATCGATTCGTCGTGGTCAGGCTTGCTTGTTGGAGGGCGCGCCGAGAGCGATCTTGAGCAGGTCGGCCACCGTGTTGGCGTTGAGCTTCTCCATGATGTTGGCGCGGTGCGCCTCCACCGTCTTGATGCTGATGCCCAGGTCGTCGGCGATCTGCTTGTTCAGGCGGCCGGCGACGATGCGCTCGAGCACCTGCGCCTCGCGCGTGGTCAGGCGCTGCAGAAGCGCGTCGCGGCTGGCCTGCTCCTGGTGCTGAGAGAACGCCGAGCGCGCCTGGTCGAGCATGCGTTCGACCAGCGAGACGAGGTCGTCTTCCTTGAACGGCTTCTCGATGAAGTCCATCGCGCCCTTCTTCATCGTCGAGACCGCCATCGGCACGTCGCCGTGGCCGGTGACGAACACGATGGGCAGCGGGCTCTTGCGTTCGAGCAGGCGATCCTGCAGCTCCAGGCCGTTCATGCCCTCCATGCGGATGTCGCAGATGACGCAGGCCACTTCGCGCGGATCGAAGCGCGACAGGAACGACTCGGCCGAGTCGAAGCACTTGACGCGGTAGTCCTTGCCCTCGAGCAACCACTGCAGCGAATCGCGAACGGCTTCATCGTCGTCGACGACGTAGACCGTACCTTTCTTGGGGATCAGGCTCATTCAGTAAAGCTCCGTGCTTTGCACTATTTGCGCCCTCGGGCCGTCGGGCAGGCTCACGAGTCGGTGTCGCTCGCAGTCGGTTCGGCGCCGGTCTCGAGCGCGCTGAGCGCGTTCGCGGAATCGACCCGTTGCGTTGTCTCCACAGGCAGGGTGAATGAAAAACTGCATCCTGCCACCAACGTTCCATTGTAGAGGTTCTGCGCACGGATCCGGCCCCGGTGCGACTCGATGATGGAGCGACAGAGCGACAGCCCGATGCCCATTCCTTCCGCCTTTGTCGAGAAGAATGCTTCGTAGAGGCGGTCCAGCACGTCCTCCTTGAGGCCCGGCCCCTTGTCGTTGACGCTGAATTCGATCACGCCGCCCTCGTCGGGCGTGTAGCGCGGCACCACGCGCAGCTCGATGTGGCGGCGCGCCTGCGGCAACTGCGCGCCGTCGATCGCCTCGGCCGCGTTCTTGAGCAGGTTCAGCAGCACCTGCTCGATCAGGATCGGGTCGACCAGCAGCGCCGGCAGGCGTTGCGCGACGTAGACCTGGATGCCCACGTTGCGCCGGCGCAGCTCGATGCCGGCCAGTTCCACCGCGTCGTCCACCATCTCGCGCGCCTGCGCCACCTGGCGCTGCGGCTCGCGGCGTTTCACGAAGTTGCGGATGCGGTGGATGATGTGGCCGGCGCGCTCGGCCTGCTTGGCGGTCTTCTGCAGCGCGGCGATCAGGTCCTCCGTGGCGATGGTCTCGTTGCGCACGCGCGAGACCATGCCGCTGCAGTAGTTGGAGATGGCGGTGAGCGGCTGGTTCAGCTCGTGGGCCACCGACGAGGCCATCTCGCCGACCGCGATCAGGCGCGCGGTGAAGTTGGCGCGCTCGGCCTGCTGCTGCGCGAGCTGCTCGGCGCGCAGGCGGGCGGTGATGTCGGTCGCGATGAGCATCTGGGCCAGGCGGCCGTCGGTCCACTGCAGGTAGCGCGCGCGCACGTCGAACCACTTGTCCAGCGATTCAACGAACACCTCGCGCGGCGACATGCCGGCCTCGGTGAGCTCGTTCTGCGGCAGGCCGCTGTAGCCGTCGACGCCGTCCTCGGTGTCGAGATCGGTGGGCGGCACGCTGGCGTCGATGCCGCCGGCGAGCACCGCGTGGATGTGGGCGTCGGAGCCGAACCACAGGCGGTAGGAGCGGTTGGCGAACAGCAGCTGGCCCTGCTGCACCGACAGCACCGACACGGCGGCGTCCAGGCCCTCCAGCACGGTGGTGAAGCGCTCGTGCGAGGCCGAGAGCTGGTCGCGCACGCGCTTGGCCTCGGTGATGTTGGTGACCGAGGTCATCCAGCCGG
>Ga0302279_10000819_pt1 | contig 45760 bp, 32 predicted proteins | sample III_Bog_N3_3_FD_194541 | JGI IMG/M metagenome (GOLD analysis project Ga0302279, IMG submission 194541) | Peat permafrost microbial communities from Stordalen Mire near Abisko, Sweden - III_Bog_N3_3 | ecosystem: Environmental > Terrestrial > Soil > Wetlands > Peat | place: Sweden: Abisko... | reverse complement strand
CTCGGTGCCGTCGAGGGTGAGCGTCTCGGTGTCGTAGCCATCGGCCCGGACCTCGATGGTCACCGGCTTGCCCTCCTCGATCTCGATGGAGCACGGGGCCTGGTGGACGAGCGCTCCGTCGCGGTAGACGGCGGCCGTCTCGGGGAACGCGGCGACGGCGACGGGGGTCATCTTCTTGGGCGGGGGCAGGGGGGCGGCCGTCGCGGTCACGGTCACCGTCACGGTCGTCACCGGCGTGGGGACCGTGGGCGCGGGGGTGCCGTGGGTGGTGCCGCTGATCACGAAGATCAGGCCGACGATGCCCACCGCGGCGGCGGCGCCCGCGATCCACACGTAGCGCGGCCAGCGCGTCACCGGCGTGGGTGGCGTCGCCGGCACGATGACGTTGGGCTGCTTGAAGTAGTCGGCGGGGACGTTGAAGCCGCCCGAGCGCGCCATCATCTCCGCGACGGCGGTAGGGACGCCGCCGGAGCGGACGCGCTCGAGATCGGAGGCGAGCTCGTCCATCGACTGGTAGCGGGACTCCTGCTTCTTGGACAGGCACTTGAGCACCACCGCCTCGAGCGAGGGCGGGCACTCCGGGCCGGGCACCAGCGCGCGGATGGGGACCGGCGCCTTGTACATGTGCTGGGTGAGGATCCCCATGAAGTTGTCGGCGTTGAAGGGGAGCTGCCCGCTCACCATCTCGTAGAGGATCACGCCGAGCGCGTAGATGTCGGTGCGGTGATCGACGGGCGCGCCCGCCGCCTGCTCCGGCGACATGTAGTGCGGCGTGCCGAAGACCGCGCCCGCCTTGGTGAGCTTGGTGTTGGCGTTGCCGGTCACCTTGGCGATGCCGAAGTCGAGGATCTTGATGAAGTCGTGATCCGAGCCCCGCTCGAGGAGGAAGATGTTGTCCGGCTTGAGATCACGGTGGACGATGCCCTGCGCGTGCGCGGCCGAGAGCCCGTCGCAGATCTGCAGGCCGATGTGGCAGATGCGCTCCACCGACGGGCGCGTGCTCTCGTCGCAGAGCTCGCTCAGGCTCCGGCCGTCGAGGTGCTCCATCACGAAATAGGTGGAGCCGTCCGGCAGGTCGCCGAAGTCGGAGATGTCGACGATGTGGGCGTTGCCGATGCTCGACGCCGCCTTGGCCTCCTGGAGGAAGCGGTCGAGGATCTCGCGGTCCTTGGCGAGGTCGGCGCGCAGCACCTTCACCGCCACCTTCTTGTCGATCACCTTGTGGCGGGCGAGATAGACGAAGCCCATCCCTCCCTCGCCGAGGAGCTTCTCGATCTTGTAGCGGTGATCGAACGTGGTGCCGATGTACGGATCGGAGGAGTTGGGCTCGCGCTCCTCCGGCGGCTTGACGTCCGCCGGCGGGGGGATGTCCAGCGACGCCTCGGGATCGCGCCCCTGCATCGCCCGCGCGATGTTCGCGAACGCCGGGTCGCTGATGCGCGGCGCCGCGTCGGTGATGCTGACGGCGACCGGCGGCGATACCGTCATCGCCGGCGACGAAGGCAGCGGCGCGGCGCGCCCCGCGAACGGAGGTTTGGTCACCGCGCCCGTACCCGCGGCGGGGGCGGGAGCATCCGGCCTGACGACGGTCTCGATCGGCGTCGCGGTCACCGCGGGGGTGACCGCGGGAGCTGCGACCACGGGAGCGGCGACGGCGGGAACCCCGGCGGCCGGCCTGGGGGAGGGCGCCTTGGGGGCCGCCGGCTTCGCGGCAGGCGCGGCAGGCGCGGCGCGAGCGATGGGGGCTGCCGGAGCTGCTGGACGCGGGGCGGCCGTCAGCGGCCTGGGCGCGGCGCCGCCGGAAACGGCACCAGGAGACGGAGCGCGAGCGCCAGGCGCGTCGTTCGTGCCGACACTGGCGGGGCGCGGGCCCCCATCGGGCGAAGGCTTCTGCATGGGGAGGGGCGCTTTTTCCGGCGGGCTCATGAAGGGCTCACGGCTCCCAGGGAGCGCACGAACGCCCGGGGATGCTAGCAGGGGAGGTCTCTGGCGAGAAGCGATGCGGCATGCCTTGATGTTCCCCCAGAAGCCCGGAACCTTGCCTGGCTCTGCAAGAAGGGTGCTCAGCGTGGTCATCCTGGGGAACGCCCGAGAGCGTTCCCCGACCGGCCGTCCTGGGGAACGCCCGCTGCCATCCGCGGGAGCGGGTGCCCCACGCGGACGGTTCTGCTAGATGGGCGTGGCATGGGTTATCCGATCGACGTCGCGCTCCGCTACCTGGGCTCGAAGAAGCGCGCGTTCATCTCGGTGGGGACGGCGTTCGCCGTGCTCGGGGTGACCCTCGGCGTCGCCGCCCTGGCCACGGTGATGAGCGTCACCGGCGGCTTTCAGGCGCAGTTTCGCGAGAAGGTGCTGGGGGTCAACGCCCACGTCCTGGTGCTCAAGTACTCGACGGATTTCCGCGAGTACCGCTCGATCATGGAGCAGGTCGCCAAGGTCCCCGGGGTGGAGGGGACGGCGCCCTTCAGCATCAACCCGATGATGCTCACCCACGGCGACGCCACCGCCACCGGCGTCCTGCTGAAAGGTGTGGACCCCGCAAAAAGTCTGGGGGTCGGGGCGCCGCCGGGCACCAAGCCGGTGCTGATCCTGCCGCAGCAGATCGTCGGCTGCGAGGACGCCCTGGAAAAAGGGGGCGTCGCCGCCTCCATCGCCTGCGGCCAGGCCAAGCTCGCCGGCCTCCGCCTCCCCGACGCCCGACCCGCGGATCGCAAGGTCAACGACGGGCGCGGAGCCATCTTCGACGAGATCGAGCCGGCAGACGCGGGCGCGGCCGAGGAGATCGACGACGCCGGGCGGAACCTGCGGCTGATCCACATCCTCGAAGACGACATCCGCCGCCGGGATCAGGAAAAAAGTGCGGGGCGCAGTGACGGCCGAGCCACGGGCGAGGCGCCGGCGCCACGCACCGACGATGACGACGCCGTCGCCGACGCCGGCCGTGCCACGACCGGGGGAGCTGCTGAACCCCCGGCGCCGCAGGGCGCCATCGCCCCGGCCGGCGGCTACAAAAGCGTCCTCCCCGACGACGACGCGGTCCTCCCCGCCGACGTCGATCCCGACCAGTGCTCCGACCCCGCCAAGGTGGCCCACATGCCGGGCATCGTGGTGGGCATCTCGCTCGCCAAGACGCTCAACCTCGAGATCGGCAACTGCGTCACCGTCACCTCGCCGACCATCGGCTACTCGTTCTCGGGGGGCGCCCTCAAGCCGCCGGTGGCGCGGCGCTTCCGGGTCATCGCGCTCTTCCAGGCCGGCTTCGATCAGTACGACTCCAAGCTCGTCTACACCGACCTCTACGAAGCGCAGACGTTCTACGATCAGGGCGACACGGTCACCGGCGTCGAGATGATCGTCGAGGACATCGACCAGGCGCCCAAGATCTCCAAGCACATCGCCGACATGCTCGGCAGCGGCCTCTACCACACGATGGACTGGGAGGAGCTCAACCACGGCCTCTTCACCGCGCTGCGCATCCAGCAGGTGGGCATGAGCGTGGTGCTGGCGCTGATCATCCTGGTGGCGGCGTTCACCGTCGTCGCCACCCTGATCATGGTCGTGCTCGACAAGAAGAAGGAGATCGCCGTGATGAAGGCGATGGGCGCGACGGACGAGGCCATCCTCCGCATCTTCCTCTACCAGGGCGGGATCATCGGCCTCCTGGGTACGTCGCTGGGGCTGCTCCTCGGCGTCGTGGTGTGCAAGGGACTGCTGGTGTACGGCTTCCCCCTCGACCCCAAGGTCTACTTCATCTCGCGCCTGCCGGTGCAGGTGCGGCCCCAGGAGTTCCTGCTCACCGGGCTCGTCGCCATCGTCATCTGCTTGGCGGCGACCATCATCCCCAGCATCTACGCCGCGCGGATGCGGCCGGCCGACGGCTTCCGCGAGCAGTAGAGCTTGTTCATCAGCCTGCTACGCGCCCCGATGCGTCGGTCAGCCTCCGTCACCGTACAGGAGTACGGCTCCCTCGGCCTCCCTAGCCTCGGGGCGCTCGCGACGGCTGCTAAACAAGCTCTGAGGGGGCTCTGAGGGGCCATCCTGCGGAGCGCCCGAGAGCGCTCCGCAGGGGAACGATCCTCAGCTCATGCCGAGGTTGCGGCGGATGCGCACCGTCGGGTCCTCGAGATCGGGGACGAACGCGGTGCCGGTGATCTTCTCGTACGCCTCGATGTAGCGGCGCGAGGCCTCCACCCGGACCTCGTCGGGGATGGGGGGGATGGGGCCGTCGCCCTTGAACCCGAGCTTGGCCAGGTAGCGGCGCACGTACTCCTTGTCGAAGGACTCCGGATCCTCGCCCGCGGCGAAGCGCGTGGCGTAGCTGTCCGAGAACCAGTACCGCGACGAGTCGGGGGTGTGGATCTCGTCGATGACCAGGATGTTGCCGTCCTGGTCCTTGCCGAACTCGTACTTGGTGTCGACCAGGATCAGCCCCTTGTCGGCGCACCAGCGCTGGCCGTAGGCGAAGAGGGCCGCGGCCATCTCGGCGGCGGCGTCGAAGTCGCGGGCGTCGATGTGGCCCATGGCGAGGATCTCCGCGCGGGAGGCGGAGACGTCGTGGTCGCCCTTGGGGGCCTTGGTGCTGGGGGTGAGGATGGGGGCGGGGAGGCGCTCGTGCTTGCGGAGGCCGTCGGGGAGGTGGTTGCCGCAAAAGTCGCGCACGCCGCGCTCGTAGTGCGTCCAGATGCTGGTCGAGGTGACCCCGGTGACGTAGGCGCGCATCACCATCTCGACGGGCAGCGGGGTGCACTCGCGGACCTCGACCACGCAGGGGTCGGGGACGGCGACGAGGTGGTTGGGGGCCACGTCGCGGGTGCGCTCGAACCAGAAGGTGGCCATGCGGTTCAACACCTGGCCCTTCAGCGGGAGCGTGCCGAGGACGCGGTCGAAGGCGCTGATGCGGTCGGTGACGACGATGTAGCGGCGCGCCTCGGCGCCCCGGCGGAACGTGTAGTTGTCGCGGACCTTGCCCTCGTACTTGTGGCCGAGGGCGTCCAGGCTGGTGGCTTCGAGCGTGTGGCCGAGCGCGGCCCGTAGCGTCGCGGTGTCGATCATGGGCGGGGACTTTAGCCCAATCCGGCGCCGGCGCGGCGGGGTACGGTGGGGGGGATTTCCGGCAGACCTTTTTCTCTGCCATCCCCGGTGCTAGAGCGCCCGCCCATGAGCACTCGCAAGAAGATCGCCCTCATCGGAGCCGGGAACATCGGCGGCGAGCTGGCCGCCCTCATCGCCAGGAAAGAGCTCGGCGATGTCGTCCTTTACGACATCCCCGCCAAGGAGAGCTACGCCAAGGGCAAGGCGCTCGACCTCGAGCAGAACGGCGCCGTGCTGGGCTACGACTGCAGCATCTCGGGCACCTCGAGCTGGGCCGACTGCGCCGGCTCGGACGTGCTCATCGTCACCGCCGGCATCCCCCGCAAGCCCGGGCAGAGCCGCGACGATCTGATCGGCATCAATCTGCCCATCATCCGCGACGTGGCCGACAACGCCAAGAAGCACTGCCCCGACGCCTTCATCATCGTCATCTCCAACCCGCTCGACGCCATGGTGTACGAGCTCAAGCGCCGCACCGGCTTCGCCCGCGAGAAGGTCGTCGGCATGGCCGGCGTGCTCGACAGCGCCCGCTTCTCCCTCTTCGTCGCCCGTGAGGCCGGGGTGTCGATCAAGGACGTCCGCGCCATGGTCCTGGGCGGCCACGGCGACGACATGGTGCCGGTCCTCGGCGCCTGCACGATCAACGGCGTCGGCGTGACCGAGGTCCTCTCCAAGGAGGCGATCGAGGCCATCGTCGCCCGCACCCGCGCCGGCGGCGGCGAGATCGTCAAGCTCATGGGCACCAGCGCCTTCTACGCGCCCGCCTCCAGCGCCGTGTCGATGGCCGAGGCCTACCTCAAGGACCAGAAGCGCCTGCTCCCCGCGGCCGCCTACCTCCAGGGAGAGTACGGCTACAACGACCTCTACATGGGCGTCCCCGTGGTCATCGGCGGCAAGGGCGTGGAGAAGATCGTCGAGCTCAAGCTCAGCGATGTCGAGAAGGCCATGCTCAAGAAGAGCGCCGAGAGCGTGCAGGGCATCGTCAACGTGGTGAAGGCCGCGAGCTAGTCACGACGTCATTCTGCGGCGGGTGGCGGCGACGACGACCCCGTCATCGCCCCACCGTCCTCAGCAGCACCAGCGCCTCACCCTTGCCCGCCAGCAGTCGCAGCTCCGCGGCTCCTGCCCTTCCCCCCGGCCCAGCGCACAGCCGATCCGCGACGACGTAGCGGGCCTGGGTGAGGGCTCCCTCCCCCGCGCCGTCCGCGAGCCGGAGATCGAGACCGGCAGCGCCCGCATCGAGCGCCGCGATCACCTCCACGCACTGCCCCAGCGCGACCGGGACCGGCACCGATCGCAGCTTTCCCTCCTCGACCCCGACCACCACCGCGGTCGCCGCCCCCGCCGCATCCGCCGCCCCACCGCCGGCGTTCATGCGCGCGAGCAGCCGCCCGGCCGCGACCGGGTGGGCGAGCAGCACCGCGGGCGCGGCCCGGTCCGCACGCAGCTCCACAGCGAAGGGCCCCGGGCTCTCCACCGCCTCGAGATCGAGCCGCATGGCGCCGCCCAGCCCGCAGGCGAAGAGCGGCAACGACGCCCCCGCGCGCCCGTCCGCGATCCGCGTCCCCCGATCGTCCCAGAGGGTCGCGGCGAGCTCGACGAGGGGCTTGCCTGCGATCACGTCGAGCCGGCTGCAGCCTGCCGGCAGATCGAGCGCCACCGCCGTGCGGGATCCCACCCGCGCCGTCCCGGCCGCGAGCGCCCTCGGCGCGCCATAGCCGAGCGGCGCGAGCTCGGTCGCGAGAGCGGCGCGCGCGGCCTCGAGATCGCGCGTCTGCGACAGGTGCACTACCCGCGCCCGGTCGGCGATCTCTGCCTCCCCCCCGAGGGCCGAGCGGCCCAGGATGACCGCGGCGAGCCCCGGCGTGCCGCGCGGGCGCACGGCGATGGAGAGCGTCGCCGGCGCCGCCGCGCAGAAGACGAGCGCGCGATCCCGGCCCTGCTCGCGGGCGCGGGCGACGATGCGGGCCGCGCTGTCCTCGACGACCACCTCGACGGCGGCGACCTCGTCGCTGGGGATCACCAGGACGTCGAGGCAGCGGCCCGGCTCGATCGTGGCGGTGACACGGCTCGCCGCTCGGGGGTCGACGGACAGCGCGCTGCGCCGCACGTCCTCCCAGCGGCCGCCGAGCGAGGCGCGGTGCTCGCGGAGGCGCGTCTCCAGGCCGGGCCAGGCGTCGAGGCGGCCGGAGTCCTCGCCGGGCCGACCGCGGGCGCTCATCACACCGGCGACCGCGTCGGCCGCGGCGCGCGGCACGGACTGCACGCCCACCGCGAGGATGCCGGTGCCCGCCATCGCGCGCGCCGTGACGAAGAGGCGGCGCGGGTGCGGGGGGCAAGCGAGGAGGGCGGCCTGGGGGTCAGGCGACTCGTCGGCGGCGAAGATGCTGCCGTCGTCGTCGTAGGCGAAGAGGTCGACGTCGGCGAGCGTGGCGGACGGGCGCGCGAAGGCGAGCAGGCACTCGTCCTCCGGGATCTCGACGAAGGCCCCGACGCGGTCGCCCTCGGCGACCACCTCGGCCCCGAGCACGCGCAGCGGCCCCGCGCCGGCGGCGGAGGCGCGCGCGGCGTCGGCGGCGAGCCGGCTGCGCCCGTCGATGGCGCCGGGGAGGACGCGGACCTCGGTGACGCGAGGGGGCGCGGCGGGGACCGGGTGCGCCGGCGGAGGCGCCGGCGGCGAGCCGCAGGCGGCGAGCGCGAGGACCGCACCGATCGCGATCGCGCGGCTCAAGGCGAGGCGGTCCCCATCGGCCATACCGCGAGCGCCCAGGCCGGCGTGGTGCCGCGGACCTCGGCGTCGAAGCGCACGACGGTCTCGCCCTCGGCGCAGAAGGTGAGCGCCACGCCCTCGGGACGGTCGGCAGCGGCGTCGTGGGCGGCGCGATCGCCGAGGTGCGCGCCCAGACGGAGCGATCGCGCGTCGCCGTGGAGGAGGGCCATGGCGACGAGGTAGCAGCGGCCCGGCACGATCGCGAAGGGGATCGACGTCGGCCCCTGCGCGCCGAGGGCTTCCAGGATCGGCTCGCCCCGCGGATCGGGAGCACGCCGCCTCGACAGACCCGCCGCGAAGCCGGCGCGCGCGCGGGCGCCCCAGGCTGTTGGCAGGTGCGGCGGCAGCGGCCAGCGAGCGTCGGAGAAGGTGATCGGTACGGCACCCGCGGCGCCGCCGTAGCCGACGGTGACGGGGCCGGCCTCGCCGAGGCAGAAGTCGAGGCGGGCGTCGGGGACGTCGGCGTGGTCGCGCGCCAGGAGCCGCCCGGTGGCGTCGTGAACCTCGGCGTCGACGTCGGTGGCGCGGTGCGGGAAGGAGGCCGGCGCCTCGGCCATCACCTCGACGCGGTGACAGCCGGCGAGGAGCGGCAGCTCGAGCTGTCCAGCGCCGTCCCGGCCGGCGCGCGCGGTCGTTCGCGTGATCTGCGCGGCGCCGTCGGCGCGCGAGAGACGGTCGGCGCGCGAGAGACGGTCGGCGAGCGGGCCGGGCTCGAGCGGACCGCCGGCGTCACCGCGGGGCGCGAGCGGGCCGCCGGCGCGCTCGGGGAGGATCTCGCGGAGCTCGGCGAGGGGGGCCTCCGATCGGGCCAGCACCAGCTCCACTGCGGCGCGGGCGGAGACCAGCTCGACGGCGATCCGCGCGAGCTCGGCGCGCGCGGCGCCGCATCGTTCGATGGCCAGCACGCCGGCGGAGCTGTGTCGCTGCGACGGGCTGTCGGCAGGGTCGCGCGGGAGGAGCGGGAGCAGCGCCCGCGCGGTGGATCCACTGGCGTCGTCAGCCGGGCCCACCTGCACCTCCGCGGTGCGCGGCGCGAGCAGCGCAAGGGTCAGGCACCCCGGCTCGAAGGTGACCGGGAGGACCACTCGCTGCCCGCGCCCGTGGTCGAGGAAGAGGGGCGCCAGGCGCTCGACCCGGGCGCCCCGCTCGGCCCACACCCGGGCGACGCGCGCGGCATCGTCGGCGAGATCGGCGCGCGCCTCCGCGCCGCACACGAGGGCCGCGAGCGCCGCCAGCGCCGCGAGACCAGCGCGGGCGAGGGGGCGCGGATTCACCCGCGCAGGATAGCGGTGATGCGCGAGCTTGGCTCGTCCGTCACTCGGGCTCGACCATCACGCCGGTGACGGCGACGTGGACGCTCGAGAACGCGTCGGCCTCGCCGTGCAGGTGCACGGTCCCGTCGAGCGCGTCCGGGCCGGCCCAGTCGACGGTGCCGCTCGAGCTGGGGCCCCGCGCGTCCACCGTGTACACGATCGACGAGCGCTTGGTGCCTTCGGGGAGCGTGAAGACGACGTCCTTGTCGGCGCTGGCGCCGAGGATGCACAGGTGGAGCACCGGGACGTCGGCGCACGCCACGTCCAGGGAGTAGGCTCCGAGGACCTCCTGGCTGGCGGGCGGGGGCGTCGCGGTCGTCGCGGTCGATGCGGGGCCGCTCGAGGGGAGGGTCGGGAGCAGGACGCGAGGCGCTACCGGGGCATCCGTGGGCGACGTCGGGAGCGTCTCCGGGTCCGTCCCCGCAGCGCAGGCGACGGCGCAGGACACGAGGGCGACGGCGAGCAGATCGAGGTGGGTCGGCATGGGCTCTCCTCCGGTGGCGCCGCAGCGTGCGAAACCCGGGCCCGCTCGACTGGTCACGGCGTTCGCAGTGGGCCCGGCGAGGCGAAGAAAGAAACCGGGAACTATCGGCGCCCGCGGTTGTCTGGCCCGCGAACTGGAGGTCTCGATCATGCGCCGATGGACAGTTCCCTGGACCCGCGCGCTCGGTGCGCTGGGCGTCGTCTTCGCCACGAGCTGCGGTGCGGGGGTGCCAGCGCCCGACTGGCACGAGATCGCCGTGGTTCGTGGGGCGCCGTCCTATGCCTTCCCGGCCAGCCCGGCGTTCGAGGTGGCCGCGCCGGCGCCTCCGCTCAGCCTCACGGCCTCGGATGGCACCGGCCTCCGGCTCGCCGAGATGGACGCGCGCGCCATGATCGAGGAGCCGCTGGCGTTCACCGAGCTCCACCTCGTCTTCGACAACCCCGAGGATCGCCGGCTGGAGGGCACCTTCAGCATCACCCTGCCGGAGGGCGCGGCGCTGAGCCGGTTCGCGATGAAGGTCGGGGACGCCTGGCAGGAGGGCGAGGTCGTCGAGAAGCAGCGCGCGCGGCGGGCGTACGAGGACTTCCTCCACAAGCGGCAGGACCCGGCGCTGCTGGAGCAGGCCGCCGGCAACCAGTTCACGGCGCGGGTGTTCCCCATCCCGGCGCGAGGGCGCAAGGAGCTCATCGTCTCCTACTCGCAGGAGATCCCCTCGGGGCGGCCCTACGCGCTCCCCCTCCGCGGGCTGCCGCGCCTGGGGCGGCTGGCGGTCTCGGTCCTGGTGGCGGGAGAGTCGACGCCGGCCTCCCAGAGCGAGCAGACCGAGGTGACGCCGAGCGCGGACTTCCAGCTCGATCCGCGCTTCCTCCGCGCCGGCGGGGGGCTGCGCAGCGGGGAGCTGGTGCTGGCGAGGGTGAGGCCCATCCCCGCGGCGGAGCCCGATCCGCTCGCGTCCACCGTGGTGCTCGTGGACACCAGCGCCTCGCGCGCGCTCGGGTTCGAGGAGCAGATCCAGCTGGTCGGGCGGCTGGCGCGGCGGATCGCGGCGACGGCGGGGGCGGCGACGCCGCTCGCGGTGGGCGCCTTCGATCAGACGGCGGAGACGATCTTCGAGGGCGACGCCGGCTCGTTCGGCGACGGTGACCTGAAGCGGCTGCGCGAGCGGCAGGCGTTCGGCGCGTCGAGCCTCGAGGGAGCGCTCGCGTGGGCGGAGGCGCGCGCCAGGGGGCGCGGGTACAAGCGCGTGATCGTGGTGGGAGACGGCGTCGCGACGGCGGGTGAGACCGCGGCCGGCACGCTCGGGGGCCGGGCGGCGCGGCTCAGGGCGGTGGGCGTGGAGCGCCTCGACGCCATCGCGGTCGGTGGGATCCGCGACGAGGCGATGCTGAGGAGGCTCGCCACCGCGGGCCTCCCGAGGGACGGCGTCGTCGCCGACGGCGGGCTCGAGCCGGCGGCGCTGGAGCGCAAGCTCACGCTGGCGACGCGCTCGGGGATCCCGGTCACCATCGAGGGCGCGCGCTGGCAGTGGCCCACGGTGCTCGACGGCGTCCAGGCTGGGGACGAGGTGCTGGTCTACGCCGACGTACCGGAGGGCCAGGCCGTGCGGGTGTCGCTGGGCGGCAGGACAGGCGAAGCGCTCGACCTCGCGCCGGTGGAGCGGCCGCTGCTGGAGCGGTCCTGGGCCAGGGCCAAGATCACCGCGCTGGTCGATCGAATCGGGGACGCGGGGCTCAAGGGCGACGCGCCCGACGACTCGATCGTGCGGCAGGTGATCGACCTCTCCACGCGCCTCCGGGTGCTCAGCCCGTACACCTCGCTGCTGGTGCTGGAGACCGAGGCGGACTTCTCGCGCTTCGGGCTCGATCGCAAGGCGCTCGCGGACATCCTCACCGTCGACCGTGGACGCGTCGCGGTGGCCCAGCGATCGACGCCGGCGTTCGGCGCGACGGCGAGCACCGGGCCGCGCCCGGCGCAGGACGACGCGCACGCTGCGGTCATCAACCCACGCCCGCTCGCCGCCCTGCCGCCTCCTCCGGAGCCGCCTCCGCCTCCCCCGGCACCAGCTCCCTCGGCGCCGCCTCCCCCGCGCCCCGCGCAGGAGATGCCGTCGCTGCCACCGCCGACCAAGGTCGCGAGCCAGCCGTTCGCTCCCGAGCCCAGGTCCGCGCAGGGGAACATGTGGAGCGAGCGCCATGGCGACGCGCTCGGCGCGAGCGGGCTCGCAGGCATCGGTGAGGGCGGCGGCGGCCACGGCGAAGGCATCGGTCTGGGCAGCGTGGGCACCCTCGGTCACGGGGCGGGCTCCGGCTCCGGGCAGGGGTTCGGCAGCGGCGGTGGCCGGCTCGGAGGCGCGCACGCAACGGAGCCGCCCCGGGTGCGCGTGGGCGCGGTGCAGGTGAGCGGGCACGTCCCAGCAGAGCTGATCCAGCGCATCGTGCGGCAGAATTTCGGCCGCTTCCGGCTCTGTTACGAGAGCGGGCTGCGCCGGGCGCCGGACCTGCAGGGGCGCATCTCGGTGCGCTTCACCATCCAGCGGGACGGGTCGGTCGCCGACGCGAGCGTCGTCGCCAGCGAGATCGGGCCCGAGGTGCCCACCTGCATCGCGCGGGCGATGTACGGCCTCTCGTTCCCCGCCCCCGACGGCGGCAGCGTGACCATCGTCTACCCGTTCAAGCTCGGCCCCGACGGCCCTCCAACCCGGAACGTGGAAATGGCACGCCTCGACGTCCCGCGCCCGGCCGTCCCCGTCGCGCCGCTGCCGGCGCTGGAGCCCCCGCCGCCGCCGCTGCCCCGAGCCTCGGCCGAGCCGTACAGCGGGCGCTTCAAGACCGTGATGGATCTCGTCGGTGCGGGCGGCGCCCGGACGGCGATCGACATCGCCTACGCCTGGCACCGCGAGGCGCCCGGCGATGTGATGGCGCTGGTGGCGCTGGGCGAGGCGCTGGAGGGCGGGCGGGAGACGGCGGCCGCGGCGCGGGTCTACGGGTCCATCGTCGACCTCTTCCCGGCGCGCGCGGATCTGCGCCGCTTCGCCGGACGGCGTCTGGAGCGGCTGGGGGCGGCGGGGATCGACGAGGCGATCGACACCTTCACCAAGGCCGAGGAGGAGCGACCCGATCACCCCGAGGGCCACCGCCTGGTGGCGTTCGCCCGGCTGCGCCAGGGGGACTTCGCGGGCGCGTTCGCGGCGGCGGAGCGCGGCAGGACGCAGTCGTACCCGAGCGGGCGCTTCCGCGGCGTGGCTCAGATCCTCCGCGAGGACCTCGGGCTCATCGCGGCGGCCTGGATCAAGGCGGAGCCGGCGCGCCGGGAGGACATCCTGGCCCGGCTCGACGAGGTGGGCGGGCGCCGGGAGGACGAGCCTTCGCTGCGCTTCGTGTTGAGCTGGGAGACCGACGCCAACGACGTCGACTTCCACATCCACGATGCCCACGGTGGGCACGCTTACTACCGGCAGCCCACGCTCCCCAGCGGCGGCGAGCTCTACGCCGACGTGACCACCGGGTACGGGCCCGAGTGCTTCACCATCCGGCTGCCGCGCGAGTCGCGATCCGAGATGTACCGGCTCGAGGCCCACTACTTCTCGCGCGGTCCGATGGGGTACGGGATGGGCAAGCTCGAGATCATCGATCACGACGGCAAGGGCGGGCTCACCTTCACCGAGCGGCCCTTCGTGGTGATGGCCGACGGGGCCTACGTCGACCTCGGGACCATCCTGCGGTGAGCCCGTCAACCTGCGGAGCGCCCGGGAGCATTCCGCGATCCCCCGTGGGGTGACAGGCTACCGCCGCCGTGCGAACGTCCGCCGGCCGCCATGCGCCCCACGCTCCTCGCCCTCGCGTGCGCTCCACTCGCGCTCGCCGCCTGCACGGGCGAGCCGCCTGCCACGCCGGCGCGGAGCACGCCGACGGCCGTCTCCTCCCCCTCGCCGGCCACCGCCGGGCCGGTCGCCCCCGCGCCGCCCATCTCTGTCGTCGCCGGTCATCCCCGCATCTGGATCACCGCCGCCGACCTGCCGCGCCTGCGGAGCTGGGCCACCCCGCAGAACCCGGTGTGGCAGAGCGGCGTCGCGGTCGCCGCCAAGGAGGCGCTGCAGATCTACGACAAGGAGTTCTACCCCGGCGGGCGACCCAACCCGACCTGGCCCGATCCCGGCGGCAACAACTGGGTCCCGCGCACCACGGAGGCCTTCGCCGAGTTCTTCGCGTTCCTCTCGCTGGTCGATCCGGATCCGGCCGCGCGCGCCGCCCACGCGACCCGCGCGCGGAACCTGTTGATGCACGTGATCGACGAGGCAGCCAAGGGCGAGGATGCCGACCGGCAGACGCCGGCGCCCTTCCGCGCCCACGGGTTCGCCACGTACAACCGCGCCAGCGAGTGGGGGGAGTCCTTCGGGCTCACCGTCGACTGGATCTACCCGGTGCTGAGCAGCGCGGACAAGGCGCAGATCCGGCGCGTCTTCCTGCGCTGGGCCGACGACAACGTCCACGCCGCGACGTCGGGCGACGAGCACCCTCAGCCCATCGGAGTGCTCGACGATCCTCGCCTCCTGGCCGACCGCAAGCGGCTGCGGTGGTCCATCAACAACTACTTCACCGCGCACATGCGGCAGCTCACCCTGATGAGCCTGTGCCTCGATGCGACCGACGATCCACCGGTCGATCCCGCGGCGCCCGCAGGCCGCCTCGGTAACACGCTGCACAGCTACCTCGACGACGCGGTCGGCGCCTGGCTCTATCAGCAGTACGCGCAGTACGAGGATCCGGCCGTCACCGCCCCCGCGCTGGGCGTACCGCCCGAGGGGCTGGGGATGGCGAGCGGCGGGCTCTCGCCGGAGGGGTTCCTCTACGGAGCCTCGGCCGCGGCGCTGCACCAGGCGCTGCTCGGGCTCTACACCGCCGGGTACCGGGACGCGCGGCGGCTGGGGCCGCAGATCGGCTTGATCGACAGCGGGTTCTGGGATCGCGTCCTCGACGGCGTCCTCCACTCCATCGTCGCCGAGCCGCAGCCGGTGCCCGGGCAGGCCTACATCGGCCCGGTCTACCAGATGGCCAGCTACGGCGACACCCAGCACTTCTGGCTGGGGAGCGGGTACGGGAGCCTCTTCCTCTCGCTGGCCATCCACGCCAGGGCGACCGGCAACGCCGGGCGGCTCGACAAGGCCCGCTGGCTGGCGGTGGAGGCCGTGCAGGGCACCAGCGCCGGGCTGTCCGGCCGGATCGCCCACATCTGGGGCAACAGCTACGCGACCACGCCCATCCTCCATTTCCTCGCCCTCGACCCGGCGGCCAAGACGCCCGTCGATCCGCGCCCGGCGCTGCCGCTCACCTTCGTCGATCGGCCGCTCGGCCGGGTCATCGCCCGCACCCGGTGGGGCCCGGGTGGGACGATGTTCGATTACAAGTGCTCCTGGGAGTCCATCGGCCACCAGTTCGGCGACTGCAATCAGTTCGAGATGTGGCGCAAGGGCGAGTGGCTGGTCAAGGAGCGGAGCGGCTACTCCAACGATGCCTGGGTGATCACCTCCGAGTACCACAACACCCTCGCCATCCAGAACAGGGTCACCAGCGGGGCCGACAAGCCCAAGACCCTCCAGTGGTTCGAGGCGGGCACCTGGGATCGCGGAGGCCAGTTCACCCTGGGGATGAACGCGGGCGATCCCGAGGTGCGGACCAGCCTGGGCCCGGGATGGGCGCACGCGCAGGCGGACGCCACGCCCCTCTACAACCGGCCCCAGTCGAGCCCCCCCACCGACGCCGCTGTCGACGTCAGCCACGCGAGCCGCTCCATCGCCTGGCTCGCGCCGGACTTCATCGTGGTCTACGACCGGGCGACGACGCTCTCGGACGGGCGCTTCAAGCGCTTTCACCTGGTCACCGGGGGGGATCCGCAGGTGAGCGGCAAGCTCGCCACCTTCACCACGCCGAAGGGTCAGAAGCTCTACGTGCAGACGCTGCTCCCCGCGGGCGCGGTCCTCACCGCCGTGCAGGCCGAGCCGTTCAACCAGCTCGCCGACGGCGAGCCCTCGCGGTCCAAGCTCCTGGTCGAGGATCCGGCGCGCCCCCGCGACGTCCGCTTCCTCCACGTGCTCCAGGGCGCTGACGCGGGCGCGGCGCCGGCGGCGGTCACCCCGGTCCAGAGCAGCGCGGGGACCCCCTTTGCGGGCGCGGCGGTGGGGACGCTCGCGGCCGTGTTCCCGGTGGATCTGGCGACGCGGTTCGCCGGGGTGACGTACGCGGTCCCGGCCGGCGTGACCGGGCAGCTCGTGGGCGGCCTGAGCCGCAACGAGCCGTACGACGTCCGCTTCAGGACCGTGGGGAGCGCGGTGGAGGTCACCGTGACGCCCGCTGCGGCCGGAGGCTCGCACCGGGCGGATGACGGTGGCGTGCTGGCGCTGGGGACCCTGGCCACGAAGAAGCCCTGAGCGCCCCCCGCCGGCTTTCCCGTGCTAAGGAGGCCCCGCCGCCTCGTCGGCCCCCGCGATGAACCCGACGCTCTGGCTCACGAATGCGAGCCCTCACCTCCGCGCCCGAGCGCTCTGGGCGGCCCTCTTCGCGCTGGGGGCGCTGGGGGTCGGGGCCACCGGCACGTCGCCGCCGCCTCCCACCGCCGAGGGGGTCGCGGCGATGCTCGGGGCCTCCATCGGCGAGGGCGGCGGGACGGTCCGCTCCGAGGACTTCGTCTGGGAGGCGCGCGGCAGCTTCTGGAGCGACGCCTTCGTCGGCCGGCGGGTGCTCTTCCTCGCCCACCGCGCGAGCACCCAGCCCGCCGACCTCTACCGCGCCCGCGTCCGGCTCACCCGCGCCGGCCATCCGTTGAGCGTCAGCGAGGTGCGGAACCTCACCCGGAGTCCGCTCGGGGACGACGCCGACCTGGTCGCGCTCGGGCAGCACGCGGCCTACCTCACCTCCGCGTTCGGCGCCGTGCAGGGCGCGACGCTGCTCGACCTCGACGGCGAAGGCGACGCGCGCGAAGCGCGGACCTGGGCCGAGCGCACCGCCGCCTCCGCGGAGAGCTGGCTCACCACCGGGAGCACCCGCGGGCTGGGGCGCACCGAGATCACCTTCGGCGCACCTCCGCTGGAGGCCCGCGAGGAGCTGCAGAGCGACCTGCTGGTGCTGGCCCTCGGCAAGGACTCGCAGCCCGCGGCCCTCGACGTGCGCGACGGGACCCTCAACACCGGGGCGAGCAACGCCTTCGCGGCCGCCGTGCAGCGGATCCCCCACCGGGCGCCCGCACTCGGGGACCTGGCGGTGCTGGCCGCGCGCGAGCTCGTGGGCCCCGGAGCGGCGAGCGGGGTGCGAGGGCTGCTGGAGACGGTCGAGGCCGTCGCTGGCCGCCTCCGCAAGGACCGGCGGGTCGCCATGACGATGCCTTCGAGCCGCGTCCCTGCCCTCCAGGCGCCGACCGAACAGGGCTGGCCGCCGCCGGCGATGACGCCGCCGATCCAGCCGGCGCTCCCTGGCGAGGGGACCTGGATGCCGGGCCGCCTGCCGCCGGTGGGCGAGGCGCCGCCGTGCTTCTTCGAGGCCGGGATCCGGCCTGATCCGCAGCACCCGGAGGCGCTGGTGCGGCTGGTGGCCATGGACACGCGGCAGCTCGATCTGCGACTCGCCGCCGGAGTCGACGAGCCCCGTTCGGAGGCCGGGCTCCACGGCTCCGGGCGGCTGACGGCGGCCGTCTCGACCCCGGCCCCTCGGGTGGTCGCGGCGTTCGCGGGGGGCCCGGCCGAACGGCGCGCTGCGAGCGAGCCTGGGTTCATGGTCGATCGGCGCGTGCTGGTGCCGGTCGCGCCGGGGCTCGCCACGGTGGCCATCACCGGCGACGGGCACGTGCGCCTCGGGCCCTGGGGCGGCGCCGGCGAGGTGCCGCCGGCGTTCACCTCGGTCCGGCAGACGCCCGACGCCCTCCTCGGCTGGACCGCGCCGGCGCGCCGACCGCTCGCGGGGGGAAGCGAGGCCCTGGAGCGCTCGGCGCTCGGGCTCACGCCGGCGGGACAGCTCGTCTATGCGTGGAGCGGTCGCTCCACCGCGGAGGTGCTCGCGCGGGCGCTGGGGATGGCGGGCTGCACGTTCGCCGTTCCGCTGGCGGCGGGCCCTGCCCCGGCGGGCTTCGCCTACCTGGACCCGGGTGAGGCGGCTGCGCCCGAGATGTCGCTCCCCGTCGAGAGCCTCGCGGGGCGGTCGGCGAACGACGTGTTCTTTGCGGTCCTGCGGGCCGGCGGGCCCCCGTCGCTGGCCAGCGCCTTCGCCGCGGACGGGGGCCGGCAACCTGGTCCGGCATGGCTACCGGCCGTCCAGCAGGCCGCGGTGGTGAGCCTCGGCGCCCAGGTCCACCTCACCGCCTTCGCCCCTGGTCGGCTCACCTTCCGCATCCGAGCGGGCGCCAGAGAGCCCGCCACCAAGGCGGTCGCCGCGCTCCCGACGGCGCTCCCCGAGGGGGAGTCGGCCCGGCTCCTGGCGGTCATCGGGCTCGCTGCGGGCCGGCGGCGCGGGGCGCGGGGATTGATCATCGACGGCGCCGTCGGGCTCCCGTTCCGGAGCGAGGACACGGGCGCGCTGGTGGTCGAGAGCGGTCGCCCCCGGATCCTCCGCGCCAGCGAGGTGACGCCAGCCCTGTCCGGCGACGCGTCCGAGCTGCCGCTCACCGCGGAGGACGGCAAGCTGCGTCCGGAGGCCCGCGACGTGGGCACGATGCGCACTCGGGCCGCCGCGTGCGCGCTGGAGGACGGCACCTTCGTGGTGGCGGCGACCACCTTCGACAGCGACGAGGCAGCGACGAGCGCCCTGCTCGATCTGGGCTGTGCCCGCGTCGTGGCGCTCGATCGGGGAACCCACCAGGCAGCCTTCGTCCACCGGGCCGGCGCCGGGCCGGCGCTGGAGCCGCGCGACGAGGCGACCGCGCTGTACGCGCTGGAGGTGCCGCTCTCCGGGCGGGCGGCTCCGCTGGCGCCCTAACCATCCGGTTCGGCGACGGCCGCGCCCGGCGGGACGTGCTCTCCGGCTGCGCCCCACCGACGAGGGGGGCTTGCTGGCCGACGGTGCCTGGCCAAGGTGTTGGCGCGTGATGCAGACACCTCGGAACGTGGCCGCGCTGGCCTCGGGGCTGGCGATCGTGGGGCTCGCGGCGAGCAGCCTGTTGACGGTCCGGCAGCGTGACCGGCGGCGTCGGTCGCGCTCGCTCGACGCGCCGGGAGCGCGCCCACGCGAGGTGACCCCGATGCGCGGCCAGGCATTGCTGGACGACTCTGCGTGCAACAAGGGCACCGCGTTCACCGCCGAAGAGCGCCGCGCGTACGGGCTCGAGGGCCTGTTGCCCCACGCGGTCGAGAGCCTCGGGCGACAGGTCGAGCGCGTGATGCGGCACCTGGATGCGAAGTCGACCGATCTCGAGCGCTACATCTACCTCATCGGCCTGGCGGACCGGAACGAGACGCTCTTCTACCGGACGGTCATGTCCGATCCTGCGCGCTTCGTGCCGATCCTCTACGACCCCACCGTCGCCGAGGCCTGCCTCACGTTCGGCCACATCTACCGCCGGGCGCGCGGCATGTACCTCACGCGCCTCATGAAGGGCCGCATCGCGGAGGTGCTGCGCAACTGGCCGGCGAGGGAGGTGCGCTTCCTCTGCGTCTCGTCGGGCGGGCGCATCCTCGGTCTCGGCGACATCGGCGCCAACGGCATGGGCATCCCCATCGGGAAGCTGCAGCTCTACACGGCGTGCGCGGCGGTGCCGCCCGAGGTCCTCTTGCCGGTGCTGCTCGACATCGGCACGACCAACGCGGCGCTCCGGGCCGACCCGCTCTACCTCGGCCTGCGCGAGCTGCCCCCGCCCGAGCCGAAGCTGGACGAGCTCGTCGACGAGCTCGTGCAAGCGGTGCAGCAGGTCTTCCCCGGCTGTTGCATCCACTTCGAGGACTGGAAGGGGACCGACGCCATCCGGCTGCTCGCGCGCTACAAGGACAAGGTCCTCTGCTACAACGACGACATCCAGGGCACCGCCGGCGTCGCGCTCGCCGGCCTGACCACGGCGCTCGAGATCATCGGAGCGCCGCTGACCCAGCAGCGGATCCTGTTCCTGGGCGCGGGCTCGGCCGGCATCGGCATCGCCGACCTCCTGGTCTCGGCGATGCGCCTCAAGGGGCTGTCGCAAGAAGCCGCGCGTGGTCGCATCTCCATGTTCGACGTCGACGGGCTGCTCGAGCGCTCCCGCGCCGACCTGTCGGAGGCGCAGAGGGTGTACGCGCACCAGGCGGCGCCGTCGAAGGATCTCGTGGAGACCCTCGAGGCGCTGAAGCCGACGATCCTGATCGGCGTCAGCACCAGGGGCGGCGCCTTCGACCAGCGCGTGGTCGAGACGATGAGCCGCCTCAACGCGCGGCCCATCATCTTCGCCCTCTCCAACCCCACGGACAAGGCGGAGTGCTCCGCCGAGCAAGCCTATACCTGGTCGAGGGGCAGGGCGCTGTACGCGGCCGGGGTGCAGTTCCCCGACGTGACCGTGGACGGGCAACACTTTCACCCCGGCCAGGCGAACAATTTCTACATCTTCCCGGCCATCGGGCTCGCCACCTACGTGGCGCGACCCCGGCGCATCACCGACGCGTGCTTCGTCACCGCGGCCCAGGCGCTCGCGGACCAGGTCGGCCCCGACCTCCGCGCGAGGGGCATGCTGTTCCCGAGCCAGGCCGACATCCTGGAGTCGCAGGTCACGACGGCCGCGCGCGTCGCCGAGCTCATGTTCGACCAGGGCCTCTCGCAGGTCCAGAGGCCGCGGGACCTCCGGGCCTGGATCGAGGGCCAGCTCTACACGCCGGCGTACTGAGCCGGAGCAGAGGACCCAGCCATGGCCGCAGAGGCGCACCCGGCGCTCCGCGACGTTCCCATCGGCATCGAGGCCGCCGGCGTGCGTCGTGAGACCGACTCGATGGGCGAGGTCGACGTGCCCGCCGATCGCTACTGGGGCGCGCAGACCCAGCGCAGCCTCATCCACTTCGCCATCGGCGACGATCGGATGCCGAACCGCGTCTATCACGCCTACGGCTACGTCAAGAAGGCCGCGGCGCTGGTCAACGCCGCGGCCGGGCGGCTGCCGCGGTGGAAGGCCGACGCCATCGTGCGGGCGGCCGACGAGGCGATCGCGGGCGAGCTCGACGAGCACTTCCCGCTCTACGTCTGGCAGACGGGGTCGGGCACCCAGTCGAACATGAACGTCAACGAGGTGCTGTCGAACCGCGCCATCCAGCTGCTGGGCGGCCGGATCGGCAGCAAGGCTCCGGTGCACCCCAACGACGACGTCAACATGGGGCAGTCGTCCAACGACACCTTCCCGACCGCGATGCACCTCGCCTCCGTGCTGGAGCTGGAGTCGCACCTCCTGCCGCACGCGGAGGCGCTGGGCGCCGCGATCGAGGCGAAGGCGAACGAGTGGCGCGACGTCGTCAAGATCGGGCGAACGCACCTCGAGGACGCCGTCCCGCTCACCGTCGGGCAGGAGTGGTCGGGCTACGAGCAGCAGCTGCGCGCCGCGCAGTCGCGCATCCGCGCGTCCGAGCAGGGGCTGCTGGAGCTGGCCGCGGGGGGCACCGCCGTGGGCACCGGGCTGAACGCGCCGGCGGGCTTCAGCCGGGAGATCGCGTCCAAGATCGCCGAGCTGACCGCCTACCCGTTCGTGACCGCCCCCAACAAGTTCGCGGCCCAGGGGTCGCTCGATGCGATGGTCGCTGCGATGGCGGCCGTGCGCGGCCTCGCGGTGGCGCTGATGAAGATCGCGAACGACATGCGCTGGCTGGCCTCGGGCCCGCGCTGTGGCCTGGGGGAGCTCTTGCTCCCGGCGAACGAGCCGGGCTCGTCCATCATGCCCGGCAAGGTCAACCCCACCCAGTGCGAGGCCATGGTGATGGTCTGCATCCAGGTGATCGGCGAGGACAACGCGGTCGCGTTCGCCGGCAGCCAGGGGAACTTCGAGCTCAACGCGATGCGCCCGATCATCATCAACGCCTTCCTCCACTCCGCGCGCGTGCTCGGCGACGCGTGCGACAAGCTGCGGCGGTTCAGCGTCGAAGGGACGCGGCTCGACCGCCCGCGCATCCACGAGATGCTCGGTCGCTCGCTCATGCTGGTGACCGCGCTGAGCCCGGTGATCGGCTACGACAGGGCCTCGGCGATCGCGCACAAGGCCAACGACGAGAACCTCACGCTGAAGGAGGCAGCGCTCGGATCCGGGTACATCGACGAGAAGCGATTCGACGAGCTCGTCGACCCGAGCGCGATGGTCGGGAACGGCGTCGGTGGAGCCTGAAGATGTGACGGGAAAAGCTACTCGCGCCGCGAATCGTCGGTCGGTCTCCCTCAAAATCGCAGAGGATTCCTCGGTCGACCTCCCTAGCTTCGCGGCGCTCCCGACGCTTTTCCCGTCACATCTTGAGTCGTCGGTCGAGCTAGGCGGCTTCCACGACCAGGATGGCCCGCAGGCGCTCGATGGCGCGGGAGAGGATCTGGGAGATGCGCGGCTCGCTCACGCCCAGCTCGGCGCCAATGTCCTTGAGCTTGGCTCCCTCGAAGTAGTACCGCACCACCACGTGGCGCTCCCGCTCGGGGAGCTGCTCCAGGGCTCGCGCCAGGGCGGAGCGCAGCGAGCTCGACTCGATCGCCTCGCAGGGATCGTCGCTCCCGGCGAGGCCGGACTCGTCGTCGTTGGCCACGTCCTCGAAGCTGACGAAGGACGCCTCCAGGCCCCCGGCGGCGCGGGCGCGGCGGGAGAGCCAGTCCTGGGCGCGCAGCTCGTCGAAGATGGCGCCGCGGATGCGGGTGCGGGCGTACCACTCGAAGGCGGCGCCCCCCCCACCCCCGTTGCGGCGCAGCGAGTCCACCAGGCCGAAGACCCCCGCGGCCAGCAGATCGTCCCGCTGGACGTTGGACGGGAGGCGTCGGGCGAGCTGGCGAACGACCCGCCGTACCAGAGGCAAATAGGCGTCCACGCCCCGCTCGAGCGCGGCGCGATCGAGCCCTACCCAACCCGTGGACGCGGTGTCGTTCCATCCCGGGTGTTCAGGCTTCACCAGCGGCTGGGCGGGGTGAAGTCCCTCGGCGACGGGGCGCGGCTCTGCTCCGATCGGTTGGCTCACGTTGGGGGTTTCCTGACACGGCAGGAGCCGCGCGCAACCCTCCAGGATGACCGGCTCACGGTCCTCCAGCGACGCGGTTCCGACGCACGGGTACATTTTGACCTGCAGAGGGCAAAACCTTGGCTCGATGCTCCTGCTTGCGGAGATTCGTTCGGGTTCCTGAAGGGTTAGGCGATGGCTCAGCGGGTCTCGGGTGACCCTGGCGTCGCCGCCGGAGCCGGGGGTGGGGGCGCTTCCGGAGCGGGCATCGAGGGCTCGGTGACCCCGGCGTGGGGCTCGACGTCGCCGGCGGATTCGTCGGCAGTCCCCTGGCTGGTGGGGGAGTCGTAGTGAGGCGCCTCGCCGGGATGCGAGTAATCAATCCAGTACGCCTTTGCTGCGCGCACATCCAGATGAACGAATGAGCTGTTGGGGTAATACCCCACACCGGCGTTGCGGAAGGTCCGGCAGAAGTCGCGAACGACGGTGTTGGGGACTCCCTCCACCGAGAAGTCCATGGCCCGACCGACGTTGTGGTTGGAGTGGGCGGTGTACTGCACCGGCGAGTACGGCCGGAACCCGCTCACCACGTGGAGCGGCTGCCCGTGGAAGTGGTCGCTGACCTGTCCCACGAGCGCGGCGAGGCGGGCGTCCATGGCGAGGGTCGCGCCGGTGGGATAGAAGCGGAGGATCCGGCTGAAGCCCGCCAGCGCCGCCGGGGCGAGGTGGCCGCGACGGGTGAGGGTCTGCACCTCGAGCCGCTCCGTGCCCCGGACGAGGCGGACCACGCCCCGCCGCACCGGCCGGCGCGGGAACGCGGCGTCGCCCTTCTCGTCGGGGACCGCCCTGGGTGCCCCCCGCTTGCCCTTCTTGCCGAGCTCGGCTGCCTTGCGGGCGGCGTCGCCCTCCTTGCCCTTTTCCGGGATGACGAGCGACAGCCCCGGGTGGATGCGCTCGCCAGCCCGCAGGCTGTTGGCCTCCCGCAGGGCATCGACGCTGACGCGGTAGCGCTTGGCGATCCGCCCCAGGGTCTGCCCCTTGCCGACGACGTGCACGATCTCGGCCGCCCCGGCGTATAGTGGCGAGAACGCGATGAGCACCGCCGCAAGCCAGGCAGCGCCTCTGGGTGAAATGGGGGACATGGACGAGGGCTCCAGGGGGCCCACTTCAGTAAGCGGAGCCGCGCCGAGCGTAAAGCGGAATGTTGGCCGGCACTTCCGAGCAATGCGACGATCGGCTTCGTGAATCTCGGGCCTCAGCCGCGTTAGTTAGGACGGTCAAGGATGTCAGAGGGAAAGAACCTCGTCGGCGTCGATATCGGATCGAGCTCGATCAAGGTCTGCCAGCTCAAGGAGGGCCGGAAGGGCTACGGGCTGATCCGCGCCGGCTATGCGCCGCTGCCGCCGCAGACCATCGTCGACGGCCACGTGATGAACTCGCAGGCCGTGGTCGAGGGGCTGGGCCGCGTCTTCGCGGAGGCCAAGATCAAGCAGAAGGAGGTCGCGCTCAGCATCAGTGGGCAGGCCGTCATCATCCGCAAGATCTCGGTCCCGATGATGACCGCGGCCGAGCTCGACGAGCAGATCCAGTGGGAGGCGGAGCAGCACATCCCCTTCGACATCAAGGACGTCCACGTGGACTACGAGGTGCTGCGCCGCCGCCCCGAGGCGGGGCAGATGGATCTGCTCCTGGTGGCCGCCAAGCGCGACGAGATCAGCGACTACACGCAGATCGCCCGCAGCGCGAAGCTCAAGCCGCTGGTCGTCGACATCGACGCGTTCACCGTGCAGAACGTTTTCGAGATGAACCGCGGCATCCCGCCGGACCAGACCTTCGCCATCATCAACGTGGGGGCGAGCCTGGCGTCGATCAACATCATCTCCCACGGCGCCAGCGCGTTCACCCGCGACATCGCCAACGGCGGCAACTACATCACCGAGCAGATCCAGCGCCAGCTCAACGTCTCGTTCGAGCAGGCGGAGGACTTCAAGTGCGCCAGCGTCATCTCCGGCCCGCAGGCGGTGCCGGCGCAGGTGAGCCAGGTGATCGACGCCGTCAGCGACTCCATCGCCGGCGAGATCCAGCGCTCGCTCGACTTCTTCCTCGCCACCAGCGGCGAGCCGGAGATGCACCGCATCTACCTCACCGGCGGGTCGAGCAACCTGCCCAGCCTCCCCCAGGCGGTGGGCCGCCGTGCGCGCGTCCCCGTCGAGGTCCTCCAGCCGCTCGAGCGCGTCGCCATCGAGGGCAAGGAGGTCAACACCCAGTTGCTGCAGTCGCGGGCCGCGCAGTTCTGCGTCGCCCTCGGGCTGGCCATGCGGAAAGATAAGGAGCGGCGCCTGTGATCCGCGTAAACCTCCTGCCCCAGAAGCGGGGCGCCCGGGGCGCCGCGCCGGCGGCGAGCCAGCGGTGGCTGCTCGCAGTGCTCGGCGTGCTGGTCCTCGAGATCGTCGTGCTCTTCGCCTTCCACAAGAAGAAGCTCGACGATCTGCAGGACCAGAAGAACATCAACGCCCAGCTCGACGGCAAGATCCAGAGCATCAAGACCCTGGTGGCCAACCACGAGGAGATCAAGAAGGCGCTCGCCGTCCTGCGCGCGCGCGAGGACGCCATCACCAAGCTGCAGACCGCGCGGAGCGGCCCGACGGCGGTGCTCCTCGAGCTCGCCCAGATCCTCACCCGCGACAAGGGCCCCACCGCGGATCCGGAGCGGCTCGCCCAGCTCAAGAAGGACAACCCGCTCAACGTCTACAACCCGGGCTGGGACACGCGCCGCCTGTGGATCACCAACTACGTCGAGTCGGATCGCGTGGTGAAGATCGAGGGCCTGGCGCGGGACGGGTCCGACGTCTCGGAGCTGGCGCAGCGCCTCAAGCTGTCGACCTACTTCTACGACGTCGCCCTGCTCCCCGGTAAGAAGGAACCCGACACCGCCAGCAAGGGGGACAAGCTCGATCTGGTCGCCTTCGCGCTGCAGCTGAAGGTGAGGTACTGATGGCCGCCGCCAAGGGCAATGCCCCCGCCCCCGGAGGGTCGACGCTCGACCGCCTCCCGCCGATCGCCAAGGCCGGGGTCGGCTTCCTGTTCGTGGTCCTGATCGGGCTGCTCTACTTCGTCGTTTTCTACAGCGACGTCGACAACGACCTCACCCAGGCCCAGCAGCAGGAGAGCCGCCTCAAGGGCCAGCTCGCCGAGGCGGAGCAGTCGCGCGAGGAGTACCAGAAGGACGCCGACGAGAAGACCCGGCGCGAGCAGCAGGCGCGCGACCAGAAGAAGATCCTGCCCGACGACGCCGAGACGCCGACCTTCCTCTCCGCCCTCCAGGACGTGGCCACGGTCTCGGGCATCAACCTGACCTCGTGGAGCCCCACCGAGGAGGTCGCCCAGGAGTTCTACTCCAAGGTGCCGATGAAGCTGACGCTCTCCGGCAAGTTCCACCAGGTCGCCAAGTTCTTCCACGGCGTCAGCCAGCTCGACCGCATCATCAACGTGGAGGACATCCACATCAAGAAGGCCAAGGCACCCGAGGAGGTCGACGTCGAGTGCCTCGCCACCGCCTTCCGCGCCAGCCGCGCCGGCGAGACCTCGCGGCGCCGAGGAGCAGGACATTGAAGCCCACGAACCGAACGTGGCTCGCGGGCGGCGCCATCGCCCTGGCCACCCTCGCCGGCTGCGGCAACGACGAGCCCATCAAGGCGCCGGCGGCGAGCGCTGCCGTGGCCCCGGCCGCCGCCCCTGCCGCGGCGGCGGCGCCCACGGCGAAGCCGCGCTCCGGGGCCGATGGCATGCCCGCGCTCCCCAAACGCGAGTTCCAGGAGCGCGATTTCGCCGAGTCGGACGCCAACCGGGATCCGTTCCACGGCTTCGCCGCCGATCTGGCCCAGCAGAACAAGAAGGTCTTCTCCGTGCAGCGCCGCGTCCTCGTGGATCGCTACACCCTGGAGGAGCTCAAGCTGGTGGGCCTGGTCAACGGCTCCCCCTCCCGCGCCCTCCTCACCGATCCCACCGGCTTCGGCTGGATCGCCCGGGTCGGCGATTTCGTGGGCAAGTCCGAGCTCGTTCACTCGGGCGGCCCCACCGGCGCGGACGTCCCCCTCAACTGGCGCGTGGACCGCATCCGGGGGAGCGATGTAGTGTTCGTGCGGGAGGATCCGTCCCACCCCGAGATCCCGCCCACCACCCGCGTCATCGCGCTCCGCAACCTCGACGACGTCCCTGCCAGCAAGGTGCAGGGCGTCACGATCGCGGGGCACCTGTAGCCAACCTGGGGAACGCCGAGCGCGTTCCCCGGAATGCCGCCACCTCTAGCCCCCCTCGGGGCCCCCCTACCGGATCGCCCCTCCATGGGGTCCCTTCACTAAAGTTCGCCATGAACTAGGCCCGTAGGGGGTCGCCGCACTAGCATCGCAAGCGCCTGGGACGACTGCCTTCGCGCCGCGGCCCCGAACGACTCCGGAGTACGATGAAAACTTCTCGGTTCCCCGTGCTTTCGTCGCCTGTCACTGCAGGGCGCGCCTCCTTGCGCCGGGGAAAGCTGAGCTGCGCGCTGTTCGCCGGGGCGCTGCTGGCGGCCGGGGCCGTCTCGCGTGACGCGCTCGCGGACGAACCGCTCCACGTCAAGGATGTGCGGGTCGCGTCCACCACCGAGGGCACCGCCGAGGTGCTGGTGGTCACCACCGGCTCGCCCCAGTTCACGGCGCACGTGGCCGACGGCGGGCGCCGGCTGGTCATCGACATCGACGGTGCCGACGTGGCCGGGGCGCCCGGAGCCATCACGCGCGGCAACGCCGTCGTCGGCGGGGTCATGACCCAGGCCGTGGTGCAGAACGGGCAGCCCATCACCCGGGTAATGGTCACGCTCGCGCACCAGGCCGAGTACCGCATCACCGGCGAGCCGGGCGCGCTGCGCGTCCTCCTCTCCAGCGCTGAGAAGACGGCGCCGATGGCTGCGGGAGCGCCGCACCCCACCGTCAAGCCGGCGGTCGACGGCGTCGCCGTCGGCAACGTGCGCTTCGACCACCAGGGCGGCGTCGATCGGGTCATCATCGAGCTCGCCTCCCGGGCCGAGTACTCCGAGTCCACCGAGGCGGGTCGCTCCGTCCTCGAGCTGCGGGGCGTCCACCTCCCCGACGCCCTCCAGCGCAAGCTCGACACCGCGGCCTTCGGCGGCCCGGTGCGGGCGATCTCCACGTACCGCCGCAAGACCGATCCTGGCCACGTGGTGATTGAGATCGAGCGCAGCGGCGACGCCTCCGGGGCGGTCGCGCGCGAAGGCAACAACGTGGTCTTCACGTTCGGCCGCGGCAAGCTGCCGAGCAGCGTCTCCGGCATCGCCTCCGACGGCGGCATCGCCCGCCGCACGCACACCGTCGCCCGCGAGGAGGACCTCTCCGCCGGCCAGCCCCGCATCGAGACCGCCTACGACGCCGCGGCCGCCGCGCGCGAGTCGATGGTCGAGCCGGACCAGGCCAACGCCTTCCTCCCCACCGTCGCCGGGCAGCACCGCTTCACCGGGCAGCGCGTGGACATGGAGTTCAAGGACGCCTCCATCCACGAGATCCTCCGGCTCCTCGCCGACGTCGGCAAGGTGAACATCATCGTCGCCGACAACGTGAGCGGCAACGTCACCATCCGCATGCGCAACGTCCCCTGGGACCAGGCGCTCGAGACGGTGCTCCAGGCCAAGGGGCTCGGCTTCGTGCGCCAGGGCAACATGATCCGGGTGGCGCTCCTCGCCGACCTCAACAAGGAGCGCGAGCTCGCCATCGCCCGCCGCAAGTCGGAGCTGCAGCTCGCCCCCGTGGAGACCCGGCTCATCCCCGTCTCCTACGCCGACGCCATCCACCTCCAGGACCGGGCCAAGGATCTGCTCTCCCCCCGCGGTTCCATCTCCGTGGACGAGCGCACCAACGTGCTCATCGCCCGCGACGTGGCCGGCAACCTCGCCCAGATCGACGAGCTCATCCACGCCCTCGACACCATCACCCCCCAGGTGCTCATCGAGGCGCGCGTCGTCGAGGCCACCAGCAGCTACACGCGCGACATCGGCATCCAGTGGGGCGGCGACGGCTCCGCGGGAGCGGCCACGGGCAACCCCACCGGGCTCTCGTTCCCCTCGTCGATCGGCGTCACCGGCGGCGCCAGCGACCAGACCACGCCCACCGCTGGCCTGTCGCCGTTCACCAACTCGGTCTCCAACCCCAACTTCGCCGTCAACCTCCCGGCCACGGTCGGGACCGGCGCCGGCGGCGCCCTCGGCCTCACCCTGGGGTCGATCAACAACGCCTTCAACCTGGCCCTGCGCCTCTCGGCGGCGGAGGCCAGCGGCATGCTGCGCATCATCTCCAGCCCGCGCATCCTCACGCTGGACAACCGCGACGCGCGCATCAGCCAGGGCACCCTGATCCCGTTCTCCCAGATCAGCGCGCAGGGCGTGCAGACCACCTTTCAGGAGGCCAAGCTCCAGCTCCTCGTCAAGCCGCACATCACCTCCGACGGGAGCGTGGCCATGCACGTGCGCATCAACCGCGACGAGCCCGACTTCAACCAGACCTCGGCCCAGGGCGCGCCCACCATCCTCAAGCGCGAGGCCGAGACCGACCTCCTCATCATGGATGGCCACACCGCGGTCATCGGCGGCATCTTCACCCGCAACACCGGCCGCAACCTCAACCAGATCCCCATCCTCGGGGACATCCCGGTGCTCGGCCTGCTCTTCCAGCGCCGCCGCTCCTCGGACACCCGCGGGGAGCTGGTCATCTTCCTCACCCCGCGCATCGTCAACCGCGCCGAGTCGCTCGGCAAATAGCGCCGAAGAGGTGGCCCGGCGGGCCCGCTCGGGTATGCCGCCGGAGGCATGACCAACCCGCGCACCCTGGGCCGACTCCTCTGTGCGGCGAGCGTCGGCTTCGCGCCCGTGGCGGCGTGCGCCGGCGCCGCCCCTGCGAGCAGCCACGCCGCCCAGGCCTGGACCGCCGATCCCGACGCTGACCCGACGGCCCGGCACGACCCGGCGGAGAGCGCGCCGCGCGCGGACGGTGGTGCCGACGGCGGCCCCCGTTGCCCCTATGGCTCGCTCGAGGATCCGCACCGCGGCTTCGTCCGCTGCCTCCTCCCCGACGAGCGTGACGCCGGCTGGCTGCCTCCGCCTCCCCAGGGCGACCCCGCTCCTGCCGAGCCCCCGCGGACCGAGCCCCCTCGCGAGCCCGCGCCGCCCGCGCCGCCGCCCGTCGTGGATATCGGCGCGCCCAAATTCGAGGGCGGAGAGGTCACCAAGGTCGAGAAATCGCTGGGCAGGGCCTCGGCCGAGCTGGCCCGGTGCATCGCCGACAACGGCGGCGTGGGCGGCGACGCGGGCACCGTCAAGATCCAGTTCCTGGTGCGATCGCGCGGGCGGGCCGAGGGCGTCGAGGTGCTCGCCGCCAAGGGCGTCAGCCCCGAGGCCGCCGCGTGCGTCCGCCACCTCGTCAAGAACAAGGCCATCGGCGCGCCCACGGCCGATCCCGTGGGGGTGACCGTGGTCCTCACCTTCAAGCCCGCGCGATAGACGAGCGCGCCCCACCGGCGCAGGCCGACGTCGGCTACCCTACCGGGCACCTCCGATGCCCGACCTGACCCGACACCTCCGTCCCACCGCCCCGGCCCTCGCGCTCGTCCTCGCGGCGGCGAGCTGGCAGGCGTGCGCTTCCAGCCACCCCGCGACGAGCACCGGCACCTCCGTTTCCAGCGGCCAGGGAGGCAGCGGCGGCGGCGGGGGCACCGACGTCGGCAGCTCGAGCACCACCGGCAGCGCGGGCGGCGACGCCGGCCCGGTCGCGGACGGGGGCACCGGGGGCGGCGGGGTCATCGGCGATCCCACCGGCACCACGGCCGTGCGCGCCGGTGATTTTCTCAACTCTCTCGGGGTGTGCGCCCACGTCACCCAGGGCGTCGACGCGCCGGGGCCGAGCGCCACCGCCATGGCCTTTGCCGGCATCCACAACCTCCGCGACGACGGCAACCCCGCCACGGTGCCCGCGTGGCTCTCCATGCACGCGAGCGCCGGCATCCGCGTCTGCGTGCTCACCAACCAGGACGTCGCCAGCACCGTCTCCATGGCCACCCAGCTCAACGCCGCCGGCGCGCTCCTGGCCGTCGAAGGGCCCAACGAGCCCAACAACTTCCCGGTCACCTACGACGGCCAAACCTCGGGCTACACCACCACGTTCCTGCCGGTGGCCAAGCTGCAGCGGGACCTCTACGCCGCGGTCAAGGCCGCCCCCGCCCTGAGCGGCATCCCCGTCTTCCACGCCAGCGAGGCGGGCGGCTCCGAGCCCGACGACGTCGGCCTGCAGTTCCTCACCATCCCCGCGGACGCCGGCGCTGCGATGCCGGACGGCACGGCGTATGCCGACTACGCCAACACCCACAACTACGTGTGCGGGCACAGTGACCAGCTGGTCGACAACGTCGCCTGGCAGGCCTCCGATCCGACGCTCAACGCCGACTGGGACGGCCCCTACGTCGAGTATGGCCACACCTGGCACGAGGGGTTCGCGGGCTACTCCGACAGCGAGCTGGTGACGCTGCCGAAGGTCACCACCGAGACCGGCTGGCTGACGCAGGGTACCGGGGCCATCACCGAGGAGCAGCAGGGCCGGCTCTTCATGAACCTGTACCTGTCCGCCTTCAAAGAAGGCTTCGCCTACACCTTCATCTACATGCTCCGCGACGATCCCGTGCAGGGGTACTGGGGCCTCTTCGACACCAGCTACGCGCCCAAGATCTCGGGCACGTACCTGCACAACCTGACCACCATCCTCGCCGACCCGGGGCCGGGGGCGACGCCCGGCAAGCTGAGCTACTCGATCGCGAGCGAGCCGATGACCGTCCACGACCTTCTCCTCCAGAAGACCGACGGCACCTTCGCGCTGGTGGTGTGGGACGAGCGGCCCTCGGGCGGCTCCGACGCGGTCACGGTGGGCCTCGGCACCTCCCGCGCGACGGTGAACGTCTACGACCCCACCACGGGGACGGCGCCGGCCCAGACCCTCCACGCCGTCGACACGGTGACGGTGACGCTCGGCGATCACCCCGTCGTCGTCGAGCTCTGACCGGAAAGCGCCTTGAGCGGGGCGAGGCGTCCGCCTAGCATCCTCGGGAAGAGGGATCTGCGAATGAAGAGGGTTACCTGGCTGGCGATCTCCTGCCTGACGACGGCGGCGATCGCGGCGTGCACGAGCACCTCCGGGACGGGCGGCTCGGAGGCCGCCTCCGACACCGGGACGGGCGGTAGCCTCGCGACGACGAGCGCAGGCACCGGCGGGGTGGGCGGTGGCACGACCAGCTCCAGCTCGACGAGCAGCTCCAGCTCCACGACCAGCGGGGCCGGCACCGGCGGCAGCGCGGACGGGGGCGACGGGGGCTGAACGAGGGGGCGGGGCGTGGTAGCCTACCTTCCTTGCTACCGTGGCCCGAAAAGTCCCTCCTCCAGACTTTCGCTACGTCTGGCTGACGCCGGCACCGGCATCCGCCACACTGGCAGTCACCGCAGCGACCGCGCTGGCGGCGGGAGTGCTCCTCTGGACTGCCCACCCCAGCCCGGGGACCACGCTCCTCGCCGGCGCCGCGTGGGCGGTGGCGGCGCTCGCCGGGACCTGGCGGATGGCGCGGCACCGCGTGGGGGCGCGTGGCTCGGCGATGGCCATCGTGCCCTGGGGGGTCCTCGTCGATCCGGATGCCGAGCTGCGCGTCCTGCGCTGGCCGGCCATCCGGGCCGTCACCGTCGACGTCTCGCACGCGCTGCGCGGGGGCACGCCGGTGACCGTGTCCAGCGTGGTCACCGTGGACACGGAGCGGGAGCGGCTGGTCGGTCGCGCCCTCGGCGCCGTCGGGCTGGAGGGGCTCACCGTCAACCTGGAGGCCTATGCCAGCGAGGCGGCGCGTCCGGTCGCACTCGACCTCGACGGCCTCGAGCCCGCCGGCGAGGGCGCCACCGAGCCGGTGATGAGCGAGCTCCTCGCGCGCGCCGCGGACCTCTGCAGCAGCGGCCGTGGCGCGGCGATCCTCGGCCTCCCGGCGGGCGGGTACCGCTCCGTGGCGACCACTGCCGCCGGCCCCGAGACGGTCGCCCTGCTGCGCTCGATCCTCGGCTCCGACGTGGAGCGCCCCGCCGACGCGCGGCCGCTGGCCGCCATCGTCGCCGTCTTCCTCGGCGCCGGCGAGCTGGTGCCTGAGCTGGTGCGCCTGGTGAGCGCCCCTCACCCCGTCGTCGCCGCGGTCGCCCGCGCTGCCGCGCTCCACCTCGGCGCCCCGCAGAGCCGCGCCGGCGCCGTGGAGGAGGTCGCCGCCTTTCTCTTCGCCGAGGACTACGAGCGCATCGTCTCCTGGGCCGCCGGTCCGGCACCGGGGGCTCGCGCTGCCGGGGGCCGGTCGGTGAGCCGCGCGCTGCCGTCACCACGTTGACGGTGCTTCTCGCGCTCGGCCCGGAGCCTGGTGCCTCCCGGAACTGCGCCCCCGGCGCGAGCCCCTGCTAGCCTCGCCCGCCATGAGCTCCCCCGCCGAGGTCGCCCCCGCCTCCGCCTCGCCCCCCAAGCCGCACACCCCGTACATCAGCGCCTCCGTCGACCTGCGGGAGCTCACCGTCCGCGGGGTCGTGCTGGGCTCGCTCCTCGGGATCATCTTCGCGGCCTCGTCGGTGTACCTGGCCCTCAAGGTCGGGCTCACCGTGTCGGCGTCGATCCCGATCGCGGTGCTCTCGATCACGATCTTCCGCTTCTTCGGCAAGGCCACCATCCTCGAGAACAACATCGTCCAGACGGCCGGCTCCGCGGGCGAGTCCATCGCCGCGGGCGTCGCCTTCACGCTGCCCTCGCTGCTCCTGATGGGCTACGAGCTGGAGAGCGCCAAGGTGCTGGTGATCTCGCTGCTCGGCGGGCTCCTCGGCGTGCTGATGATGATCCCGCTGCGCCACGGCCTCATCGTCGAGGAGCACGGCAAGCTCACCTACCCCGAGGGCACCGCCTGCGCCGACGTGCTCATCGTCGGCGAGACCGGCGGCACCAACGCCAAGACGGTCCTCTCGGGCTTCGGGTTCGGCTTCGTCTACAAGCTCCTCGCCGACCCGCTCAAGCTCTTCAACATGACACCGGACACGCGCTTCGGCTTCTGGCGGGGCGCCAGCATCGGGGGGGAGCTGTCGCCGGAGATGCTCGGCGTCGGCTACATCATCGGGCCGCGCACCTCCTCGGAGATGATGGCGGGGGGCGTGCTCGCCTATCTCATCCTCATCCCGCTCATCGCCTTCTTCGGCCAGTACCTCGAGGTCCCGGTCTTCCCCGCGACGACGCTGATCCGGGACATGGACCCCGACACCATCCGCAGCAAGTACGTGCTCTACATCGGCGCGGGCGCCGTCGCGACGGGCGGCTTCGTCAGCCTGGCGCGCTCCATCCCCACGATCGTCGGCGCCTTCCGCGCGGGCATCAAGAACTTCTCGGCCAACAAGCCGGGGAAGGGCGCCGCCGCCGTGCCGCGCACCGAGCAGGATCTCCCCTTCAGCGTCGTCGTCTACGGGTCGATCGGCCTGGTGCTGATCATGTGGCTCACCCCCATGCTGGAGATCCAGCTGGTGCCGGCGATCCTCATCATGCTCTTCGGCTTCTTCTTCGTGGTGGTCTCCTCGCGCATCACCGGGGAGATCGGCTCCTCGTCCAACCCCATCTCGGGCATGACGGTGGCGACGCTGCTGCTCACCTGCATCCTCTTCCTTGCCATGGGCTGGGTCGGCGTGCAGTACCGCGCCATGGCGCTCACCACGGCCGCCATCGTCTGCATCGCGGCCTCCAACGGGGGGACCACCAGCCAGGATCTCAAGACGGGCTTCCTGGTCGGCGCCACCCCGCGGCGACAGCAGATTGCGCTGCTGGTGGGCGTGGTCACCAGCGCCCTGGTGATCGGTTCGACACTGCTGTTCCTCAACCGGTCGTACACGACCATCGCCGCGGAGAGCTACGTCGACAACCTGCCGGTGGCGGCGGTGACCCAGAAGACGATGGCCGGCCCCGACGGCGTGACCTACCACGTCGCCTTCATGGCCGAGTCGGGCCGGACCATCCCGCAGGGCAAGTACCTCGTCGACGAGACTGGCAAGATTGCCTACGTCGTGGATCCGGGCATCGCCGGACGCGTCCACTTCGCCACCGACAAGATCGATGGCGACAAGCCGGCTCCCGCGGCAGCCGAGAAGAAGGGCACCCAGCTCGGGCCCGATCACCGCTCCTACGACGTGCTCACCGTCGCGGAGGGCGCGGGCGTGGCCCCCGGCCGCTACCTCGCGGCGGACGGCAAGCTCGCCTATCACCTGCGCGACGTGAAGAAGTTCGACGCCCCCAAGGCCAGCCTCTTCGCGCTGATCATCGACGGCATCCTCACCCGCAAGCTGCCCTGGAGCCTGGTGCTGGTCGGGGTGATGCTGGCCGTCGTCATGGAGCTGTGCGGGGTGGCGTCGCTGCCGTTCGCGGTCGGCGTCTATCTCCCCATCTCCACCTCGGTGCCGATCTTCGTCGGCGGCATCGTGCGCTTCCTGGTCGACCGCCGTCGCAAGGGCAGCGGAGACGAGGAGTTCAGCCCGGGGACGCTGCTCTCCTCGGGCTACATCGCCGGCGGCGCCATCGCCGGGCTGGTGGGCGCCGTGGTGGCGGGCTTCTCGCTGGAGGAGCAGGCGGACCTGGGCGCCCGGCTGGGCTCGTTCTGCCAGTCCAACGTGTCGGGCATCCTCGCCTTCACGGGGATCACGGTGGCGCTCTACTACACGGCCACCAAGGGCGTGGGCGCGGTCGCCGCTCCTCCCTCGGACGTGGCTGCCGGGCAGGGCGGAGCTGCTGCAGGCTGATCAACGATGGTGGGGGCCCAAGGCCCCTCCCAAAACCCCCCTGATCACCGATCACCTCCTTGGCGCGCTGCGCCTGCGCAGCTACATCGACGGGATGTCCGACGACGTCCTGCTCATCGACCGCGACGGCCCCGTCACCGTCCTCACCCTCAACCGCCCCCGGCAGCGCAATGCGCTCGACCGCGCCCTCATCCTCGCCCTCGGCGCCGCCATCCAGGCTGCCGCCGAGGATCCGGGGGCGCGCGCCGTGGTGCTCACCGGGGCAGGCGGCGCCTTCTGCGCGGGGGCGGACCTCAAGGCGGCGCTCTCGGGCGAGGGCGGCAGTCCCTTCGAGCAGCTCGACGCCACCCTCGACGCCTATCACGCCATCATCCGCAGCATCATCGGCGCGCCCAAGCCGGTGCTGGCGGCGGTGGACGGCGGCGCGGTCGGCTTCGGGTGTGATCTGGCGCTCGCCTGTGATCTGCGCGTCCTCTCCACCGAGGCTTATCTCCAGGAGAAGTTCGTCAAGATCGGCCTGATGCCCGACGGCGGCGGCACCTTCTGGCTGCCCCGCCTGGTCGGCCTCGGCCGCGCCATGGAGATGATGCTCCTCGGCGAGCCCGTGCCGGCGGAAGAGGCGCGCTCCTTCGGCCTCGCCAACCGCGTGGTCCCGGTGCCGCTCCTCCGCGCCGAGGCGATGAAGCTGGCCCACCAGCTCGCCAAGGGTCCGCCGCTCGCCTACGCCGAGATCAAGAAGGCGGTGCGAACCGGGCTGGGCGGCACCATCGACGACACGCTCCCGCGGGAGAAGAAAGGGCAGATCCGGTGTCTCACCTCGAGCGACTGCATGGAGGGGGTCGGGGCGTGGATGCAGAAGAGGGAGCCGAGCTTTCAGGGGAAGTAGCTTCGAGCGGAGGCCGCCAAGCTCCCGGTCGTCGAGGGCCTCTTCGCCGCCGCGCACGTCGCGTTCCCTCCCGCGCAGATGCTCCGGATCGACAGCGAGGGACGGTATCACTTCCAGTGATCAGCCTCCGTCGTCGATCGCGCGGATGACCCCGTCGAAGAGCTCCCCCGGCGCGGTGCGGTCGAGGAGCTCGTTCCAGCCCCGCTCATCGAAGGGGACCGGGAGCCCGTGGCTGGTCAGGAGGACGCCGAAGACGCGGCGCCGCGGGTCGACCCAGAGGAACGTCCCGGCGCCGCCGGTCTTTCCGTACGATCGAGACGAGAGTCTCATGCCGCCCGTGGAGAAACGGTGCGTCGCCAGCTCGAAGCCGTAGCCCTTGGGGGTGAAGAGCAGGTTGGCGAGCGGGGAGAGATCCGTCGCCGCGGCGGTGACCTGGGGAGTCTGGTTCGCCACCATCTGCGCGACCGAGGCGGTGGTGAGGATCGAGGCGCCCCCGTAGCATCCCCCGTTCAGGAACGTCTGGCAGAAGATGGCCACATCCCTCGCGGTGGAGAACACCCCATCACAGCCGCAGATCCCGCCGAGCGCGAAGTCCTGCTCGTCCTCGACCTCGCCCCGCACGAGGTGGCCGCGCCGAGCGGAGAAGCCCGTCGCCGCGATGCGGGGGACCAGCGCCGCCGGGGGATTGTAGAAGGTGTCGACCATCCCCAGCGGCCCCCAGAGGTGCCGGCGGGCGAAGGCGTCGAGATCCATGCCGGCGACGGCCTCGACGAGCCGGCCGAGGAGCCGATAGGTCAGGTCGCTGTACCCGACCCTGGTCCCCGTCGGGTACTCGAGCGGTGTCTCCTCCATGAGCCGCCAGACCGCGCTGTGATCCGGGTCGTCGAGCGCCTGGTTGTCCGCCGGCAAGCCCGACGAATAGCGGAGCAGGTCGCGAACGGTGACGTGGGCCTTGCCGTTCGCGGCGAAGGCAGGCAGGTAGTCGGCGACGGGGCAGCGCAGGCCGAGCTTGCCCTCCTGGGCGAGGAGCATCACCGAGGGGGCCGTCGCCAGCACCTTGGTCATCGACTCGACGTCGAAGAGGGTGTCGAGGGTCACGGGGTCGTCCGCGCCGGGCACCTTGGTCCCGAAGGCGCGCTGACCGACGATGACGCCGTCGCGAGCGATCAGCGCGGTGGCGCCGGGGAAGAGGCCGTCGTTCACGCGCCGCTGGAGGCGGGCGAAGACGTCCTCGATGCGATCGGCGGACATTCCCACCGTCGCCGCCGCGCCTGGCGTGAGGGTGGGAGGGGCTGCGGGCTTCATGGCTCCTCGGGGGAGCCTGGGGCCGGTCGCTGGGTTTCGGGAGCCCCGAGCCGGCAGTGGCAGCGAGCGCGTGGGAGCCGGCGTGCGGGGCCGCCCTACGTCCGCCCCCGCCCCCTCTTGCGCGTCCCTTGCACCACCCGATCGGCATCGCGCCGCGGCTTGCCGCTGGCCTCGAGGATGCCGGCGAGGCGGGTGGCGTTGACGTCGGAGAGCACGTTGCGGCGCAGCGCCTTGATGGTGATGGCGACGATCTCGCGGGTCTCCGGGCGGGTGCTCGCGGCCTTCTTCTCCAGCCAGGCCAGCGTCGCCGGGAAGCGCCCGACGAAGGTCACGATCTGCGCGGGCATGCCGCCGCGCAGGGTGCGCATGCCCTGGGAGCGCTCGGCGGCGCGGGGGGACTTGTCGGCGAGGACGAAGGCCTCGTCGAGGCGGGCGAGGACGCTGTCGCCGGAGGGCAGGGTGGTGAGCAGCTTGCGGTCGGCGAGCGCCTCGAGGGCGACGTGGGCCTGGAGGTAGCCGTCGGTCCAGGCGGCGAGATCGACGACGGCGGGCTCGCCGAGGGCGGTGATGCGCAGGCGCAGCGCCTCGACGATGCCGGAGCGCACCAGGTGGCGCGGGTCCTCGGCGAGCTGCTGGAGGTCGGTGAGGGCCTCGTCGACGCGGGTCCGGGTGCGGCGCGGGTCGGGGCCGGGGAGCGACCGGGCCGCGAAGGTCATGGCGGCGACGACGCGGAGGAACTCCAGCTCGGAGCGGCACAGCTCGCCGACGATGCGATCGGCGCGCGCCTCGTGGCGGGCGAGCGCCTGGCCGACGGCGCGCGCCAGCTCGTAGTTGGCGCGGGGACCGGGCAGGCCGGAGCCGCGTTCGAGCACGTCGAAGAGGTCGGCGAGGTCGCCGCCGGCGAGCGCCTTGTCGAGCGCGGCGCCGAGCCGCTCGCTACGGATGTCGTCCATCAGAACCCCACAGAGAGCCCGCCTTCGGGCGAGATGACGGCGGTGACCACCGGGAATGTCACCGTGGCGCGGGCCGCGAGGTGAAGCGCGACCTTGGCCGACGGTGCGAACTGAACGCCGAACGAGAGCGAGGAGAAGCCCAGCCCGTTCTGCTTGAAGACCGTGAGCGTCTGCTGGCGCGGCTCGGTGATGCCGTCGCTGCTCGGCGTGGTGCACGCGCTGCTGGTGCTGGCGGGGTTCAGGGCGTGGCACGCCTGCCCGTCCTCGAGCACCTGGACGGAGACCTTGCTGTCGACCTGGGCCAGCCCGCCCGACACGACGAAGAACGGGCGCACGCCGGTGCCGACGAAGGGATCGTGCCCCGGCCAGATGCCGAGCCGCGCCTCGCCGTGGACGGGGAGGAACGAGGCCCCGCCGCCGCTGGCGCCGTTGAACGCGAAGCCGGCGCGCAGGCCGAGGGTGAGGTTGGGGTGGACCACCCGGTCGTAGCCGAGCATGACCCGCAGGGTCGCCAGCGCGAGGCCGCTGTTGATGCTGTCCCCGTTGCCGACGGTGGGCGTGCCGACGTAGCGGCTGCCGTCGGGGCGCAGGCAGACGTAGTGGTCGTCGTTCTGGCTGCTCGCGGTGCACACGTCGGTGCCCGAGACCAGGGCGAGGTCCGGCGAGAAGGTGACGGTCACCCAGTTCTTCCGCGCCGGCTCCTCCACCCTGGCGGGCGGAGCCGGAGGCCCATCGGGCTCGGGCTCGGGCTTGTCGGCAGGGTCGGGCCGGTCCGGCCGGTCGGTCGGCTCGGGCTTGTCGTCCGGTTCGGGCTCCGGCTTGGCGGCCCTGGCGGGCTTGCGGCCGGACTTCGAGGGGGTACTGGCGCCCGCCGCGAGGTGCAGCGTCTTGCGGGCCTGCTCGTAGGCGAAGCTGACCTCGGTCGAGAGGATGTCGGGGTTGGGCTCGATCCGGGGGTCGAGGCCGAGCGCCTCGACGAACTCGTCGCGGGCGTCCTCCAGCTCTTTCTTGCCGCCGGCGAGCACGGAGCCGAGCGCGGCGTGGAGGCGGGCGCGGAGCCCGACCGAGCAGGCTTTACCGCAGGCCTGCACGGCGGCCCGGAGCTTCTGCTCGGCGGCGTCGAAGCGGGTCTGGAGGTAGTCCTCGTCGAGCGCCTGCTTGAGCGCCTTGAGCCCCTGCGCCTCCTTCGACCCGGCTGCCGCCGCCGGGACGGCGGGCAAACCGACGGCGCCGATCGCGCCGATCGCCGCGATCCAGGCGAGGCGCCGCCGGGCGGTCCGAGGCTGGAGCGATGCGAGGCGGAGCACGGGGGGGCGGCACTCTATATCCGCGGGGACCGCCACCGGCTACTCCCGCGCGCCGGTCACCGTCACCGTGGCCCGGTCCCCCCGGATCGATGCGTGCTATGAGCCGCGCATGAGCGACGTCGTTTCAGCCCGCAAAGCAAGGGAGCAGCTCAAGGCCGCGATCGGCGTCGCGCCCTGGTGCGCCGGCATCGGCGTCGAGCGCGAGGACGGGATCGGCTTCGTGGTGCGCGTGAACGTCCGGCCCGGCACCGACGCGGCCGCGCTCGCCCAGATCCCCGAGCGCGTCGGGATCACCGTGGTGAAGGTGGTCGAGAACGACGCCTGAGCCTCAGGCGAAGAACCGTACCAGCTCGGTGCTGACCTCCTCCGGCCGCTCGCGCTGGAGAAAGTGCCCGGCGCCCTCCACCACGTGGAGGCGGTAGGGCGCCTGGTAGAAGCGCTCGGCGCCGCGCGTACACGCCACGCCGATGCAGCCGTCGTCGGCGCCGTGGAGGTGGAGCGCCGGCACCGTGACCGGGGCCAGGATCAGCCGACGCGAGGCGCCGAAGAGCGCCCGCGGCGATCGCAGCGAGCGGTAGTACGCGAGCACGGCGCGCTCGCGCCCGCGGAGGCCGTGCTTGACGGCGGCGAGCTCGCCTTCGGACGGGTGATAGCCCGGCGACCAGTCGCGCCAGAGCCGATCCACGAGGGCGAAGTCGCCTCCGGCGAGCCGCGCCTCGGCGAGCGAGGGGAGCTGGAAGAGGCCGATGTACCAGGAGCGCCGGGCCTGGGCGAGGTCGAAGCTCGCCGCCACCGCGGCGGCGTGCGGCACCGCCATCGTGCAGAGGTGGGAGAAGCGCCCGGGGGCGAGCGCGACCGCGGCGAAGGCGGCGATGGCGCCCCAGTCGTGTCCGAGGAGCCGAACGGGGGCACCCGGGGAGAGGTGATCGGCGAGGGCGACCAGGTCGCGGCCGAGCGCCTCGGTGTCGTAGCGATCGTCGCCGGCGAGGCTGCTCGGGGCGTAGCCGCGCAGCGTCGGGCAGGCGACGCGGTAGCCGGCGGCGATCAGCGCGGGGACCTGCTGCTGGAAGGTGGTGGCGTCGTCGGGGAAGCCGTGGACGGCGAGGACGAGCGGACCTTTGCCGGCGAGCGAGCAGGCCAGGGTGACGTCGGGCAGCGGGATGAGGGCGGAGGTCTCCACGGCGCGGGCAGCGTAGCGCGGCGACGGGACCGCGTTGCGACCAACGAGTTTGCCGGCAGGGACGAGCCGTCGGACCTAACCGGTTTCCCTCCCCCCCTCGCTGCGCTACCACCCGCGCACGATGGCAAGCGAGAGCCTCCCCTCCTCCTTCCCCGGCGACCCGCCGATCACCGCCGAGCTGGTGCGCTCGCACAAGCTCTCCGCCGACGAGCACGCCACCATCGTCCGTCGCCTCGGCCGCGAGCCGACCTACCCCGAGCTCGGTGTGCTCAGCGTGATGTGGAGCGAGCACTGCTCGTACAAGAGCTCCCGCGTCCACCTCGCCCGCCTGCCCACCAAGGGCCCGCGGGTCATCCAGGGCCCGGGAGAGAACGCCGGCGTGGTCGACCTCGGCGACGGCTTCGCGGCCGTGTTCAAGATGGAGTCGCACAACCACCCCTCGTTCATCGAGCCCTACCAGGGCGCGGCGACGGGCGTGGGCGGCATCCTCCGCGACGTCTTCACCATGGGCGCTCGCCCCATCGCCAACCTCGACTCGCTCCGCTTCGGCCGGCCCGATCACCCGCGCACGGCGGAGCTGCTCCGCGGCGTCGTCGCCGGCGTCGGCGGCTACGGCAACTGCATCGGCGTGCCCACCGTCGGCGGCGAGCTCTTCTTCGATCGCGCCTACGACGGCAACGTCCTCGTCAACGCCTTCACCTGCGGCGTGGTCCGCACCGACCGCATCTTCTACGGGCGCGCGAGCGGCGTCGGCAACCCGGTGATCTACGTCGGCGCGCGCACCGGGCGCGACGGCATCCACGGCGCCACCATGGCCTCGGACGAGTTCTCGGCGGGCGGCCCCAGCCAGCGGCCCACCGTGCAGGTCGGCGACCCGTTCATGGAGAAGCTCCTGATCGAGGCTTGCCTGGAGATCTTCGCCGAGGACCTCCTGATCGGCATCCAGGACATGGGCGCGGCCGGGCTCACCTCCTCCTCGGTGGAGATGGCCGGGCGCAGCGGCAGCGGGCTCGACCTCGACCTCGACAGCATCCCCCGCCGCGCCAGGAAGCTCGCCCCCTACGAGATGCTCCTCAGCGAGTCGCAGGAGCGGATGCTCCTCGTCGCCCAGCCCGGCAAGGAGCCGCGGGTGATGGAGATCTGCAAGAAGTGGGAGCTCGAGGCCGCCATCATCGGCCACGTCACCGACACCGGCCACTGGGTGATCCGCGCCACCCCCGGCTTCGATCCCCTCGCCGACGCGCCCATCCCCCGCGCCCCCGTGGTGGTCTGCGATCTGCCGGTCGACTTCCTCACCGACGCCGCCCCCAAGTACGATCGCCCCCAGCGCGCCGACGCGGCTCTCCCGGCGCGGCTCGCCTTCGATCCCGCCACCATCCCGGATCCGTCGTCGTGGAGCGACGCGCTCGTCGCCCTCGCGGGATCGCCCAACCTGGGCTCGCGGCGCTGGGTGTGGCGGCAGTACGATCACATCGTCCGCGGCGGCACCCACGTGCGCCCCGGCAGCGATGCCGCCGTCGTCCGCGTGCCCTGCGAGCGCGACGGGGTGACCCTCGACAAGCTCCTCGCCTTCAGCTCCGACTGCAACGGCCGGCTCTGCGAGCTGGACCCGCGGCAGGGCGCCGCGATGGCCGTGGCGGAGGCCTGCCGCAACCTGGTGTGCGCGGGTGGCGAGCCGATCGGGCTCACCGACTGCCTCAACTTCGGCTCGCCGGAGCGGCCCGAGATCATGCGCCAGTTCTCCGACGCCATCGACGGGCTGGCCGACGCCTGCCGCGCGCTCGCCGTGCCCATCGTCAGCGGCAACGTCTCGCTCTACAACGAGACCGACGGGCGCGCGATCCTGCCGACCCCCACCATCGGCGCCGTCGGCCTGGTGCGCGACGCCGGCGACGTGGCGCGCGCGACCTTCCCCGAGGCGGGGCTGGCGGTGCTGCTCCTCGGCGCGCCCGGGGGCGGGCCGCTCGGCGGATCCGAGTACGTGGCCTCGCGCACCGGCGAGGTGAAGGGCCCGCCGCCTCGCCTCGACCTCGCCCTGGAGGTGAGCCTGCAAGCGCTCACCCTGGAGCTCTTGCGCGCGCGCCCGCGGCGGGTGCAGAGCGCGCACGACGTCTCCGACGGTGGGCTCGCCATCGCGCTCGCGGAGTGCTGCACGGCGACCGACGACGCCGGCGCGATGATCGGGGCCGACGTCGCCCTGCCGGCCGCGGACGAGGCGCTCGCGGCCGCGCTCTTCGGGGAGGCGCCCAGCCGGATCGTGATCACCGCGAGGCCGGGCGACGTGGCCGAGATCGAGCGCCGCGCTGCCGCAAGGGGCGTCCCGGTCTGCACCCTGGGCACCACCGGGGGCGCGCGGCTCAACCTCCGGCGGGGCGGCGCGACGGTCGTCGACGTCGACCTGGCGACCGTGCGCGACGCCCGCGAGCGGTGCCTGGAGTCGATCGTCGGCGCCTGAATCAGAACCAGGCCAGCGCCGCCGCGGTGATCGTGTTCTGCGCCACCGCGTTGGGGACGTAGGGGCTCGCCGTGGTGCCGGCCCCCTGCACCGTGCCCTTGAAGTAGATGTCGCTGGCCGCCTGATCGTGCCGGTACTCGAGGCGCAGCGAGACGTTGTCGTGGGGGCGCCCGTCGATGGTGAAGGTGCCCGAGCCCACCCACGACGCCGGGAAGAAGATCGCGCTCGCCGTGCCCGTGGGCCCGCTGCCGCGGTGCTCTTCGAGGTAGTCCCCGCGCGCGGCCAGGTAGAGCCACGAGGCCGGGTGCACGCGGGCATAGATCGCGCCGGCGGCCCAGGACGAGAGGCCGAAGTTGTTCTGCTCCAGGCCGCCGTCGACCTCGGCGAGGAACGAGGCCACGCTCCCCACGTCGACCTCCGCGTAGCCGTCGACGAGGTGGCGATTGGGCTGCCCCTCGGGGGCGCCGGTCGGGCGCTCCTGGCCGCCCATGTAGAGCAGGTTGAGGGTGAGCCGGTCGGGGATCTTGTAGCTGATGGTGCTGATGATCGACTTGCCGGCGTTGTTGTCGACGACGCTGTTCCACCCGTTGACGACCCAGAACGCCATGGTCGTGCGCTCGGTGAGCTCGAGCGTGGCGCGGGCGCCCGTGTGATAGAACGGCAGCGCGAAGAACAGGTTGGAGCGCGAGTAGTTCCACGAGTCCTTGGCCGCCAGCGACTCCGGGCCGATCGGCGAGAGGAAGATGCCCGCCTCGAGCGTGAGCCCGCGGGCCACGTCGGCCTTGTACCCGGCGTAAGCCTGCTGGATGTAGCGCCAGTACTCGGGCGTGGAGCTCGGCGTGCCGGCCGAGCCGGGGAGGTTGGGCTCCGCGCCGTAGTAGGTGTTCGGCGTCGACCCGACCTGGAGCGCGACGCGCGCGGAGAGGCCGGCGACCGACCCGGAGGCGTCGATGACCGCGTTCTGGAGGGTGAAGGTGTTGTGCCGGTTGTCGAAGGCCCGGTAGTCGATGATGCCGTTGGAGGGCCGCTCGAGGGAGTAGGTGTAGGCCGTCTCGACGTAGCCGTTCACCGTGTAGGTGGGCCCCTTGGTGGGCGCGGCGACGGGGGCCAGCGGAGGAGGCGGCGGCGGCAGGGGCGCCGGCGCCGGGGGTGCGACCTGGGCAGGGGTGCCGTCCGCCCCGGCCGGCCCGGCGAGGAGGGCGAGGGGGAGCACGAGCCAGGAGGCGGCGAGGAGCGAGCGCGGGGCACCGAACATACCGCCGCGCATAGTCGCGATGGGGCTCCGGGAGAAGCGGGGAGAAGCCCGCGCCGGGCTCAGGGGATCCTCATGCCCTTCTGCACCGCAGGCCGGGCGCCAACGCGATCGAGCCAGGCCCCGACCGCAAGGTGACCCTGCTCCGCAGGGTTGGTGGAAGCGGCGGTCCTCGCCTTCGAGCCGAACGCCTCGCTCGGTGGCCACGGCGTCGACTGCGAGGGCGGTCGGCGCTTGACGCGCTACCCTCCGCTCCTGGACGAAGACGCCGCGGGCCGTCGTTGCACGCCGCGCAAGATGGACATACACATGGCTATCGGGAGGTGCGCATGAGCTCGCGGTACTCGATTGCAGAAGCGCGGAACCAGCTCCCCGCGATCGTCCACGCTGCCGAGGAAGGCTCGGTCGCGGAGCTGACTCGCCGCGGCAAGCCCGTCGCGGTCGTGCTGTCGATCGCCGACTACGAGCGGCTCACGCGCGCCCGCCCCGACTTCTGGGGCGCCCTCAAGGCGTTCCGGAAGAGCCACGCCCTCGGCGACCTGGACGTCGACGAGATCTTCGAGGGCGTCCGGGACCGCGCTCCCGGCCGCGAGGTCGCGTGGTGAGCGTCGGCTACCTGCTCGACACCAACGCGCTGTCGGAGAGGGTGTGGGTGTGGAGGGCGGCGCGGGCGAGGAGGCCGAGGGGGAGGTAGTCCTGAGCGCCGACACGGCGGAGGCCGTCGACGGAGTCTTTGATGTGAGAGGCGGCTTGAGCGACGTCGCCGGTCGCGTCGCGCTGGGCGGCGA
>Ga0302279_10000814_pt1 | contig 45930 bp, 48 predicted proteins | sample III_Bog_N3_3_FD_194541 | JGI IMG/M metagenome (GOLD analysis project Ga0302279, IMG submission 194541) | Peat permafrost microbial communities from Stordalen Mire near Abisko, Sweden - III_Bog_N3_3 | ecosystem: Environmental > Terrestrial > Soil > Wetlands > Peat | place: Sweden: Abisko... | reverse complement strand
GTATTCGCCTGACTGCAGTTTGCGGATCATGGGACTTGGGCCTAGCCTGTTGAAATCTCCGATATCAATCGCGGTGGCCGGCAGTCGGTTCCCCTGCGGTCTGGCGCCATGGCCCGTGCTGCAGGCATGAGGCGGCTTCAAGCTTCGAGCCCGGCCTCGCGCAGCACCGGGGCCGCCGCGGGCGAGGTCAGATAGCGCAAAACGCCGTCGGATCGAACCACACGGCTTGATGCCGTCAGGCGTCCGGCCGAGAACACCATCGGGCTCTGCAGCTGACGGGGGATCGCTCCGACAATCGCTGTGCCCGGCACCAGCTTCAACTCGCTGAGCTGTTGCACAGCCAATTCGGCTTCGCCATTGGCCAGCAATTCGGCGGTAAGGCCCGAGGGGATGATCCGAGCGCGGGCGTTGACTTCCGAAGCAATGCCGAGCCGCTCGATCAGTTGAGCGAAGAAAATGCCGCTGGCGCCAATGCGCGAATAGGCCACCGAACGGGCGCCGAGCAACGTTGCGCGGAGCGCGGCTTCTGTGACGATGTCCGGATGAACAGCGCCGGCCTTTACTGCAATTCCGACCAGAGAACGCGCCAGATCTACCCGGCTGTCCGCAACCACGATTCCCGCAGCGCTGAGCTCATCGAGCGCCTGCCGCGTCACAATGATGATGTCAGCCTCCTCGCCGCCGCGCAGACGATCCAGCAGCGCCACGGTCGGAGCAAAATCGGCATCGATGTGGGTACCGACCTCCGCCTCGCATGGTCCGGCAAGAGTGCGAACCGCGCCCATCAAGGCCAGGGTCGAGAGCACCCGAACGACATTTTCCATCAGTGCTTCTTCAATCAGCGACCATCCTGCGGCAATCTAGCGCGGTTCGCCTGTTCCGGAAATGACCTGCAGCGCAGGCAAGATGCCCGGATCGGTTCTGCCGGACGGCACCTGGCCCGCGCCCGGAGCTGAGCAGCCAAAAAAGACCAGCCTGAGCGGGGCTAAAACCGCCCGCCGGCTGGTCACAGGTTGCGCTGGAGGAGAAGTCGCAAAAAGTCTGCACGGGCCCGAGTCACGGCCCGGACCGAGGTCCAGGCCGTGAGCGAAACCGTCAGGCGGCGGCCGCTTTGGCGGAGGTCGGAACAGATGCAATCGTCTTCAGGATCTGGGAAGCGATCTGGTAGGGGTCGCCTTGCGAGTTCGGGCGCCGGTCTTCGAGATAGCCCTTGTAGCCATTATTGACGAAGCTGTGCGGCACCCGGATCGATGCTCCGCGGTCCGCGACACCATAGCTGAACTCATTGATCGAAGCCGTTTCATGCTTGCCTGTCAGCCGCAGATGGTTGTCCGGGCCATAGACCGCGATGTGGTCCGCGCGTGCCGCCTCAAAGGCCTTCATCAGGTTTTCGAAATATTCCTTGCCGCCGACTTCGCGCATATAGGTGGTGGAGAAGTTGGCGTGCATGCCGGAGCCGTTCCAGTCGGTGTCGCCGAGCGGCTTGCAGTGATATTCGATATCGATGCCGTATTTCTCGGTCAGCCGCTGCATCAGATAGCGGGCCATCCACATTTCATCAGCGGCCTTCTTGGAGCCCTTGCCGAAGATCTGGAATTCCCACTGCCCCTTCGCCACCTCGGCGTTGATGCCTTCGTGGTTGATCCCGGCGGCGAGGCAGAGATCGAGATGTTTCTCGACGATCTCACGTGCCACCGCGCCGACGTTGGAATAGCCGACGCCGGTATAATACGGGCCCTGCGGCGCCGGGTAACCTGTGGTGGGAAATCCGAGCGGGCGGCCATCCTTGTAGAAGAAGTACTCCTGCTCGAAGCCGAACCACGCGCCGGCGTCATCGAGAATGGTCGCGCGCTTGTTCGTTGGGTGTGGCGTCTTGCCGTCGGGCATCATCACTTCGCACATCACCAGCGCGCCGTTGGTCCGCGCGGCGTCCGGGAAAACCGCGACCGGCTTCAAAACGCAGTCCGAACTCTTTCCTTCCGCCTGCATCGTCGAGCTTCCGTCGAAGCCCCACAGCGGCAGCTGCTCGAGCGCCGGAAACGCATCGAATTCCTTGATCTGGGTTTTTCCGCGCAGATTCGGCGTCGGCGTATACCCGTCGAGCCAGATATACTCGAGCTTATACTTTGTCATTGAGCTCTCTCTTGAGTTGATGATGCGAAACGTGAAAACCGAGGCTGCTGGTCTCCACAGATGTGCCCGGCCACCATCGGCCTCATTCAACCAAGCACGTAATGTGCCAATTGGTGCAGTGCGAAAGAGCCGCTCTTGAGCGGCTCCATCCCGACGTGCTCGACTTGCCGGCGGATTTTCCGGGTGCGGCAAAGCCGCGCGGGTTTCGCCGCCGCAACCGGCGAAGCGCTCGCAAAATCGGCCTGATTACCAAGCAGTCAGCGGCACTGATCGCGCTTGCGATTAAAACTGCGGCATTCGCTGGCAATATTCATTCGGAAAACCGGCCATTTCCGCAACCTTGGCGGCGGCTCACGCGTTGGTTGGCGGGTGCCTGCTTCTACCGGGGCAAAGGCCAAACTGCCTACAATTTATACATCGAATGATTTTGTTTTGATCATGTTGCACGAGAGGAGTGCACGACCGATATCGGTTTCAGTAACCACTCACGAACGAGTCGGGCGCAGCATGAACCCATGTGCTGCAATACGAGGAGATACGAGAATGAACACGAGTTTGAATCACGGATCTGCAAAGGTCTACCAATTCCCGGCCGGGGGCCGTTCGGCCGTCGGCGGACGTCGCTACGAACAGAACAAGACCAGCGCCGATCTTGCTTCGTCACGCGTCAGCGAAATCGCCTTTGGCGGCAGCTGGTACCACGAAGCGGCGATCCGGGAATCCGAATTGGAGCGCGAGCGTTGATATCGGGCGATGGTTCGATGCCGATACGTCGCCCGAGCCCGGCGCTTCATCAATTGCAAAAGGTCGGAACCAAGGTTTCGGCCTTTTTCAGTTCAGCTCGCATATCGTCGTCGGGCGGTGGGCGTGCTTGAGCGTGACGCCTGACTTTGAGAATTTCAAGGTGATGCCGCGGCCCGAATAGCGCGAGCCGGACAAGGCGAGGCCCCTGGCCAATGTCACCGCGCCGCCGTCAATCTGCAGATAGGCGCGAGAATCGTAATTGAAGAATCCGACAATGAACGGCGTTCCGTCCGCGCAGCGATAGGTCTGGAACGTCTGCGCCACCGCCGGCCCAGGCCTCAACGCAATTGCCGCAACCGACAATGCCGCCCCGAAAACAATCTTTGCCCCGCCCCGGTTCATATTCGCCCCCTTCGACTACAGCGGCGAGTATAGACCGGATTGCGGCGAACGATACCCACACCGTCATTTCTCCGCCGCGCTTGATGACATAAGCTGAGGCCATGCCAGATTCCCCTGCCCGTTACTTCGGACTCGCCGGCGCCAGCAACTTCCGCGACCTCGGCGGCTACCGCGCCCGGGACGGTCGTACCGTCCGCTGGCGGCAGATCTTCCGCTCCAACCATCTCGGCCATCTGACTGCGGCCGATATCGGGGTGCTGCGCCCCCTTGGCCTGAAGAGCGCCTTCGATTTTCGCGGCTCCGAGGAGCGCGCGGCCGCGATCTGCGGCCTCGACGAGATCGCAGTCCATTCCCTGCCCATCGAGCCGACCGTCGTCGCGGCACTGCGTGCGCGGCTCGCCGCCGGCATCTCGCTGGCATCCGCCGAGGCCGTGGAGATCATGCGGGATTCCTACCGCCACTATGTCGAACACAACACGCCACGCTTTCGCGCGCTGTTCGCCCATCTGCTCGAGGACCGCGCACCGCTGGTGATTCACTGCACCGCGGGCAAGGATCGCACCGGTTTTGCCTGCGCGCTGATCCTGCATGCGCTCGGCGTGCCGGACGATCTGATCATTGAAGATTACCTGTTGACCAACCGGTTCTACCGTCGCGACCCTGGTGGCGGAACCGACCTGCCCGAGGACGTCAGGCAGGTGCTGGCGTCGGTGCAGACGTCGTTTCTCGCCGCGGCGTTCGACGCCATCGGCGCCGGGTACGGCGATCTCGAAGGCTATTTCAGTATCGGGCTGGGACTCGACACAGGCGCCCGCCGCCACCTGCAGGCGCGCTATCTGGAGCCCTGATCGCCTTTCCCGCCCCTATCGGGCGGCGGAACGACCGGCTTACGCCGCCGCTTCCATTTCAGCGTCCAGGTCAGAAATGACGTCCTCGAAGGCCGAGATAGCCTGCTGGACCGCGGCAATCTGCATCAGTTCCCAGCTGCTGACCGGGCCATTGCGATTTTGCAGCGCGACGATCAGGTCCCGCCGCTGCTCCTTGAGCTGAATAAGCGGCAAACCGTGGTCCGGCAGATAGCTCATGATCATGTTCCCCAGCGCTTCGAAAAGACGATACCGAAGCATGGCGGGTCCGCTCTGCGATCCGATTACAAAACTCCGGCAAATTTTAGCGATCTGCGCCGCGCCGTCTGCTCCCGTTTGCCAAAGCCTATGTTGAAGGGGCATTAAGGGTCTTCGAGCATCGCGATTGAGTTTGGCTTAGCCATGCCTTGGCGATAAAGTGAGCTGCATCATCGCGTGCCCGGAGACCCATCATGGAAGCAAAGATCGTCGTGGTGACCGGCGCCTCGGGCGCGCTCGGCAAGGTCGTGGCCGAGATGGCATTGGGGCGCGGCGCACGGGTGGCGGCAGTCGATCACGCGGCCTCGCAGATCGAGACAACAGCGAACCGGATCGAACTCGGCGGCGTCGATCTGACGGACGCGGCGCAAGCCAAGAAGGCCATCGACGCTGCGGCGGCACATTTTGGCAGGCTCGACGCGCTGATCAATATCGCCGGCGGTTTTGCGTTCGAGGCGGTCGCCGAAGGCGATCCGAAAACCTGGCAGCGCATGTATGCGCTCAACGTCCTCACCGCGCTGAACGCGTCGCAAGCGGCGATCCCGCATCTGGCCGGCTCCGTCGCCCCCAGAATCATCAATGTCGGCGCGATGGGCGCGCTGCAGGCGGGCGCCGGCATGGGCGCCTACGCCGCATCCAAAGCGGCCGTGCATCGCCTTACCGAGGCGCTCGCCGCCGAATGGAAGGGCAAGATCACCGTCAATGCCGTGCTGCCGTCAACCATCGACACCCCGGCCAATCGCGCCAGCATGCCCAAGGCGGATTTCAAGAAATGGGTCACCCCGCAGGAGCTGGCGGAGGTGATGCTGTTTCTTCTGAGCGATGCCGCCAGCGCCGTCACCGGCGCATTGCTGCCGGTGAACGGACGGGTATAGCTTGCCGCTCCTCCGTTTGAAGCTCTTGCACATGCCGGCCCTGCCGCCGGTTGTTCTGGTCTCGCCACCCTTGCTGGCACGGTTTGAGCAAAGGCTTTGCCGCAAATCGGGCTAGACTCCGGCATTGAGTCGCACTCACGACAACCGGAGCCAGCTTGGAAACCGCGCTCTATCTGCCCGTCAAACGCTTCCTCGAAAAGCTCGGCTTCACAGTCAAGGGCGAGGTCGGCGGCTGCGACCTGGTGGCACTGAGCGCCGACGATCCGCCCATCGTGGTGATCGGCGAATTAAAGCTGTCCTTCAATCTTGAACTGGTGCTGCAGGCGGTCGAACGCGCCGGCGCCTGCGACGAGGTCTGGCTGGCGGCCAGAATGTCGGCGCGCGGCAAGGGCCGCGAGAGCGACGCGCGCTATCGCAATCTCTGCCGCCGGCTCGGCTTTGGCATGCTCGCGGTCACCAGCACCGGCGATGTCGAGGTGATTGTCGAGCCGCCGACCACCAGTCCGCGCCGCAATCCGAAAAAGCGCTCGCGACTTGTCTCCGAACATCGGCGCCGCAAGGGCGACCCGGCGCTCGGAGGAAGCACGCGCGCCCCGATCATGACGGCGTATCGCCAGCAGGCACTGGCCTGCGCCTCGGCGCTGTTGCAGGGGCCGCGCCGGGTGCGGGATCTGCGGCCGGAGATTCCGGACGCCCCGAAAATTCTGCAGCACAACGTCTATGGCTGGTTTGACCGCGCCGAGCGCGGCATTTATGTCCTGACCGATGCCGGCCACGCCGCGCTGAAACGCTGGCCGCAGCAGCCGATCGACCTTGCCGGCGCCGCTGATTCAATGCCGTGACGCCGACGTGAACTAACCCGGTTATTCCAGCGCAGGTGGCGTCGTTGAGCTCGATGATTGGAGCGGCGTCGAAAATCTCTGAAATCAGCCGGTGCATGGCTGGATTGCCATATCAATTTCATATTGCAATGCAACATGAGGGCCATTAGGTATCCGGGATCAGACGAGGGGCACCATGAGCGAAGACTGGAATACCAAATATGGATCCCGGCGCGTCCGGCGCGATCCACCGACGTTGGACGAGGCTATCTTCGCCGCGATCGGCATTACCGACGATCAGGGAGCCCAGGCCGAAATTGCCGCAGCGCTGATGGGACTGCCGATCGAAGCGGTGCAGGCCGAGGTCAAGAAAGCCGGCCGCGCTGCAGCCCGCTCGACAACGCGTGTGATCGCGGGCGAACAGGGCGCGCAGCGCTCGATCGTGGTCGAACGCCGGGTTATCCGGAAATTCGGTAACGACAAACGCACCGGGACCTGACGCCCCGGCGCGCGCTGGCTGCGCCGCGTTCAGGCGGTGCGGCCCCAGCCATACATTCGCAGCACCATTTTCCAGTACGCACGATTGAAGTTCAGCATCGCGCGGGCGGCGTCGATCGGCGTCGCCGTCGATGGTCTTGCTGGTTCGGGCTGCGGTTGCCGCGTCAGATCGAGGTTGCCGCTGGATTCGCCGTGGCGGAAACTCAGGCGCGCACCGAACTTGCTGGCGAGCGCCCGCATCGGTTGGTTCTGCGCGCCGGTGGTGATGCGCAGGCTGCGATAGCCTTTCGATCTCGCTTCCGCGATCAGTTTTTGGAACAGGATGCTGCCGACGCCCTGACGTCGCACGCTCGCTTCGACGCTGAAGGCAATCTCAGGCATGGAACCCGGCGATTGATCGGGCGGGTGAAGCTCCGCCGCGCCGCGGACCACGCCGCCCTCGATATAGGCGATAATGGTGGTACCGTCGGCCGCGCATTTCGCGGCATAGCGCGCGATGAAATCATCATCGATGAAGCCGCAGAAGCGATCATGACGGCTTTCCGGATCGAGCCTCAGAAGATGATCGCGCAGCAGCGGCAATTCTTCCTGCTGACGCAAGGTCCGAACGCTGCCTCTGGACGGCGTCGGTCTGGTAACGTTTTCGTGGCGCAAGTCATGACTCCTCTGGATGGCCCTCGAGGAGGCGTCGAATCCCTAGTCCGTCAATATTGTGCATTGCACCATAAAATTCAAGTCCTCCGCCGCCTCAATTAACGGCAAACAATCCATAGCATTAACGCCGCGTTGCTTGCCGCCGGTGCGGCCGGCAAGTGATTTTCTCCTACTGGATTCGAGGCCGGCTTTGGCCCACACTCGGGCCGGTCACAGGAGATCCATCGTGGCTGTCGTGCTCGACACCAGTTCTTCGGTTCCGGATCGACGACTTGCAGCGTGGCAGGACATCGTCTGCGATACCTTTGTCGGTCTCGATTGCCGATCGGACCTGCGCGACTCGTTTTGGGGATCGGTTTCACAATCGGCGATCGGCCCGGTGAGCTGCACGCGGGTCAGTTCCTGCGCCCAGCAGGTGCTTCGCACCCCGTCCCGGATCGCACGCGCCAGCGAGGATTTCGTGCTGGTGGGCTTGGCAAACAGCGGCGTGAACGGCGTGTTTCAGGACGGCCGCGAAGCCGTGATATCGACGGGACAGTTCGTTCTCTACGACACCACCCGCCCGTACGAGCTGCGTTTCGACGACAGCTTTTCGCAGACGATATTTCAGATACCGCGGAAGCTTTTGCAACAGCGCATCGGCTCGTTCGACACGCTGACCGCGACGGCTTTCTCCAGCGACCGTCCGCTCGAACGACTGGCCTATGAGTTCCTGCTCAGCGTCAGCCAGACCATCGACGATGTCGATACCGACACCGCCAAACGGCTGCTGGACCAGGCGATGGATCTGCTCGCCATGGCCTTGGCGGACCGGCTGCATCAGCGCACGCCGGAACAGTCGTTTCATCGGTCCGCGCTGCTGTATCGTCTCAAGAACCATGTCCTGACGCATCTGCGCGACCCCGAATTGTCGATGCCGCGCGCGGCGGCGGCGATCGGAATCTCGCCACGCTACGCCAGCGATTTGATGGCGGCCGAACGGATCTCCTTCCGCAGCTATGTCCAGATGCAACGTCTGGAGCGTTGCAAGCGCGATCTGGCGGACCCCGCCCAGACAGCTCGGCACATCAGCGACATCGCATTCGCTTGGGGCTTCAACGACCTTGCCCATTTCAGCCGGATCTTCAAGCAGAGGTTTGGCGCCTCACCGCGCGAATGGCGCGAGCACCCGACACCGTAGCCGGTCTCCCGATCGCACTTCTTGCTGCCGCAGCATCACTATGATTTGCGTGCGGCGCAGCGTCCAATACCGGCCTTTTGCCAATTAAGACAAGTTTTCGTTCTTTTGCGGACAAGCAGCGGGGCCGCCATGGCTGTAGCCTTGGGCGTTGATTGTCGATCCGGCAATTCGAAAGGAAGACGTCGATGGGTCTCGTTCATCAGGCATATAAGGTGGCAGTGGTTCAGGCAGCGCCGGTCTTTCTCGATCTCGACGCAACGGTCGACAAGACCATCGCCCTGATCGAGCAGGCTGCCGCGCGGGGCGCGAAGCTGATCGCGTTTCCCGAGACCTTCATTCCCGGATATCCGTGGCAGATCTGGCTTGGTGCTCCGGCCTGGGCGATCGGACGCGGCTTCGTGCAGCGCTATTTCGACAACTCGCTGTCATATGACAGCCCGCAGGCCGAAAAAATTCGCAACGCCGTGAAGCTCGCCAAGCTGACCGCTGTGATCGGGGTGTCCGAACGCGACGGCGGAAGCCTCTATATAGGACAATGGCTGATCGGTCCTGACGGAGAGACCATCGCCAGGCGCCGCAAGCTGAGGCCGACCCATGCCGAACGCACCGTGTTCGGCGAGGGCGATGGCAGCGACCTCGCCGTCCACGATCGGGCCGACGTGGGACGGCTCGGTGCATTGTGTTGCTGGGAACATCTGCAACCGCTGTCGAAATATGCCATGTACGCCCAGAACGAACAGGTTCACGTCGGCGCCTGGCCGAGCTTTTCGCTGTACGACCCCTTCGCGCATGCGCTCGGCTGGGAAGTCAACAACGCTGCAAGCAAGGTGTACGCGGTCGAAGGCTCATGTTTCGTCCTCGGCCCCTGCGCGGTCGTATCGCAGGCCATGATCGACGAGCTCTGCGACTCGCCCGAGAAACATGCGTTCCTGCATGCCGGCGGCGGTCATGCGGTGATCTACGGACCGGACGGCAGCTCGCTTGCCGAGAAGCTTCCGCCCGAACAGGAGGGCATCCTTTATGCCGATATCGACCTCGGCATGATCGGCGTGGCCAAGAACGCGGCCGATCCAGCAGGTCACTATTCCCGGCCCGACGTCACCCGCCTGCTGCTCAACCGCTCCCGTGCCAACCGGGTGGAGCACTTCAGCCTGCCAGTCGATGCCGATGTCATGAGTGAAATCAGGCTGCAGGCCTGATCCAAACCCACAAGGAAGGCTGCAACGGGATCCGCGGTGCCGGCGCTGCTCGGCACCGCCGATAGCCGCGATCGGCGAATGCCCGACGAGCATCGCCGGCAGAGTTTTCCGGCGATGCCGCGCCGTGAAGTGCCTATAGCACCATCTGCGTCTGTGTGACGACCGCCACAAGGCGGCCCTCCTCGGTTTCCAGCCGCGTCTGCCAGACCTGGGTGCGGCGGCCGCGATGCACCGGCGTCGCGGTCGCGATCACCGTCATCCCCTCCTTCGCGCCGCCGATGAAATTGGTCTTGCTCTCGATCGTGGTGGTGCCGTTGGCGTCATCGGGCAAATTGATCACGGTCGCGGCGGCGCCGACCGAATCCGCAAACGCCATGATCGCGCCGCCGTGAATGGTACGGTTGAGGGTGCAGAGGTCGGGTCGCACCAGCATCCTGGCCACCACACGGTCTTTTGCCGCTTCGGTGAAGGTCACGCCCTTCAACTCGGCAAACGGCATTTTCATCGAATTGACCCTTTCAAGCGGCGTCATCGCGCATTCCCTGTCAGGCTGAAGCCTCGATCCGCAATTGTTTGATGAACTGGACCGCGCTGACAAGCATTTTGTTACTATCAGGGCATGCGCCAGTTCCCTCCCTGCAGGATCGTGTGCACGCTGACCTAAATTGCCTCCACGCCGCACCATTCGGCGATGAACAGCGCAGTGGCCTTGGTCGATTTCCGCAAGGAATCGAGATCGACATATTCGTTGAAGCCGTGCATGGCCGCCCCGCCAGCGCCGAAGCACAGGCTCGGAATGTTGTATTCCAGCCCATAAAACCGCGTATCGGTGAGCGCGGTGAACACAAGGTCCGCCACCGCGCCGCCATAGACCGCTTCGTAGGCCTTGGCAAAGGCGGCCTCCGGTTCTGCGGCCCCCTTCAGTTCATAGCCCTCCGACAAGAACCCTGACCATTCCACATCGGGCGGATTGTTGGAAAGGAAACGATGATCGCGCGCGGCGCCCGAGACACAGGCGAGAATCTCGGCCTGGCAGTCGGCGACCGACCAGCCGGGCAGGATCGCGATCCGGCAATCAACGTCGCACCATGCCGGTACGCTGGAGGCCCAGTCGCCGCCCTTGATGATACCGGGGTTGAAATTGATCGGATGGGCCACCGCCTTGAAATGGAGATCGCCCTTGGCGCGCTCGTTCCATTCCGCTTCGAGCTTTTGCAGCGAATGAATGAGATGGAATGCCGCCATGATCGCGTTGGACCCGGAACCCGCCTCGAACACATGCACGGGAAAGCCGCGCACCTTCAGCCGGAACCAGATCACCCCCACTTGCGAGCGCACCATCTTGCCGGAGGTCGGCTCGGGAATGAAACAGCAATCGGCGCGATAGCCGCGCTGCAGGGTCGAAAGCGCGCCGACGCCGGTGCTTTCCTCCTCGATGACGGACTGAAAGTGTATCCGCGCGGTCGGCCTGAGGCCGGCGTCCCGGATGGCGTCGAGTGCGTAGAGCGCGCCGATGGTGCCAGACTTCATGTCGCAGGCACCGCGGCCATACATCTTGCCGTCCTTGACGACGGGCGAGAACGGCGGTGTCTGCCACATCTCGAGCGGTCCGGTCGGAACCACGTCACAATGTCCCTGCAGGATCAGGGACTTTCCGGCGTTGGTTGCAGGCCGGTAGGTTCCGACCACGGTGCGGGCCTTGGAAAAATCGTGCTCGATCGGGCCGAAACCGCGCAAATCCTTCAAGTCGTCGACCTCGATATGCCAGTCGTCGACCTCGTAGCCGCGCTGGCGCAGCAGATCGCCGATCATGTCCTGGCACGGTCCTTCCGCGCCGCGGGTTGACGGGATCGCAACAAAATCGCGCGTGGTGGCAAGTTGCGCGTCGAAATTGCTGTCGACAGCGTCGAGAATCTTTCGACTGGCGTCGGTGGCGTTCATGGTGTCGCTTTTCCCATTGTCTGATCCGGCCCGACCGATCAAACCATACTTTGCCGGACTTTGCAGGGCGCAATCAGATCGCTGTCAGAATCGCCCCCGCGCCCCTACACTTCACGATGAGCGTTCGCGACCCACGGAGCTACCGCATGCCCGGCAACCGCAATATCCTGTTTCTCGTCATCGGCGCGCTGATCGTGGTGGTCGGCGTGCTCGGCTACAATCTCTACCAGACCAAAAAGCAACCGGAAGGGCTGCAGATCAATCTCGGCCCGAACGGGCTCAAGATACAGAACAAGTGAGCGCGCCCGCAATGATCAAGATCCCTCCTAAGCTTGTTTCGAACCTGGTGCTTGGCGGCCTGGCATTGTTCGCGCTCGCGGCCGCGGCCATGGCCCAACAGGTTTCGCGGGAGCAGGACATCGTCAATTTGCGACTGGGTCAACGCATCCGCGTCGACGACGGGTCGTGCCCCGCTGGCCCGGTCAAGGAAATCTCCGGCGCCAAGATGACGCCGGCGGGAGTTCTCGCCCACCGAAAATGCATTCCGCGTTTAAGCATCAAGAAGAAATAGGCGCGGGTTCGCTGGGCGGCACCGGCGACCCCTTGCGGCCCGCCGTCGCACCGCCATCGATCGGCAGCGTAACACCGGTAATCCAGCGCGACTCGTCGCTGGCGAGAAACAACGCGCCGTAACCGATATCCCAGCCGGTGCCCTCGGTGCCTAGCAGGGTGCTTTCGCTGCGCGCCATGCGCATCTCCGGCGTCATGCCGCGCGAGGCCACCATCGGGGTATAGACGGTGCCCGGCGCAATACAGTTGACGCGAATGCCGTCGCGGCCGTGATGCGCCGCCATCGCACGGGTCAAACTCACGATGGCGCCTTTCGAGGTCGGATAAAGCAGGCTCGGATGGCCGCCCAGCAAGCCTGCAACCGAGCTGAGATTGATGATCGAACCGCCGCCGCTCCTGATCATTTCCGGAATCGCGTATTTCGCCATCAACATCATCGAGGCGACGTTGATGCGCATCGCGGTGTCCCAGGCCTCGATGTCGACCTCGACCGCGTTACCGCGCGGACCGGTGATGCCGACGTTGTTGACCAGGATATCGAGCCTGCCCCAGGCTTCGATGCTGCGCGCCACGATAGCCTGGCAGGATGCGGCAGCGCTGACGTCACCCTCGACGATCTGCGCGGTGCCGCCTTCCGCATCGATCAGGCGCTTGGTCTCTTCGGCCCATTGCGCAACGCTGTCGACCAGCGTCACGCGCGCACCATGCCGCGCCAGTATGATGGCAGTGGCGCGGCCATTTCCGATTCCCTCACCGCGCGAGCCCGCCCCGGTGACGATTGCGGCCTTGCCCTTGAGGCGGTCGTCCTTGCGGGTTGCAGACACGGTGCCCTCCGGGGCGGTTGCCGAAAAAGGGGGCGGTAAAAAAAGGTCGATCGCCGCACCAGACGATAGCGGCGATACCATCGGGGGGCCAGCGGGCTACTGGCATTCGCCCAGGCTGGTCCATGAGAGCGAGGGAGGCGGGCGTCCGACCTCGGAGGCGTCATCACGCTGCGGGCAAACAGCCAACCGATTCGAACACTGTCCCGTGTGCCGCCCTTCTCGGCGCCCTCCCGGGGGGGAGGGCCGCCGAGAAGGACCCGCCGCCGCGACAAATTCCTGGCTCGTTGAGCCGGATCAGCCTCAACGCACCGCGACGCGGACCGGCTGCGGGTCCGCGTCGACGATCGGTGAGCCGTTATAGGCGAAGGTACCGACACCCGGCAGACCGCCCTCCGACACGCCAGCCACAGAGGGCCCGGCCAACAGAAAAGCGGTGGCGAGAATCAGGCTGATGGTTCGCATTTGACCGTCTCCGGTAGTGGCTGTCGGCGCGGTCCGCCGTTTCGTTGTCGAATTGATAACCATCTGCCGCTTCAGGAGTTCTGCGCGAACAGTGAAAAATGGCTTCGTCGCGCCTCTGAATTGTGTCGTCGCTGCGGCCGGACGAAACAGTCGATCGAACTCTCGGCGATTTCGCCGTCGATGGACGGAATGCCAGCAAAAGCGGTCGGTGGCCCACCCGACAAACCAGGCGAAATCACCGCGCTGCCGCTACCAGCCTCGGACCCGCCGGTTCGAAGCGGGCGACTTCTTAACCTTTCTCTGCTGGAGAAGCGGCTCGGCAGCCCGAACAACATGCAACCTTTTTGAGCAATCGCGCGTTGTCTTGGAAACCAACAGAGGATGGCAGGCGTGGGCAGTGGCAGCATCGATGTTGGCGAGCAAACCTCGGTTCGTTCGAGCCGCCAGCCGGTAGAGCGGATCGGCGGTCACCTGGGGCCGCAGACGCGCCCCCATGATGCTGGGGAAACCGAACCGCCCAGGGTCAGTGGCGCGATGACCCAACAGTGTGGCGATGGCGGGCGTGGAAACCAGTCCGCCCCGCAAAAGCTGGTGCATCTGGTGGGCTGCCGTGACCGCAATGCCCGGCCCAAGCCCTGGGTCCGCCCGAATCCGACGAAGCGGTAACGCCGCGATTGCCTTGTTATTGAATGAAGTCTCCGCATTTCTGGACCACGGCATCAGCGGCGCCCCAGGGCATGATAGGCACGGAGGAGGTCGAATTCTTCGGCGATCCTTCGATCAGCTTATCGGAATAGACCATATAAACCAGCACGTTCCGCTTGGCATCGCAGCCGCGGACAATCTGCATTTTCTTGAAGAACAACGAGCGCCGCTGTTTGAACATATCGTCGCCCTGCCCCATTTTGTCCTTGAAATGGATCGGGCCGATCTGCCGGCAGGCCAGCGAAATATCCGAGACCTGCTCGGCGACCCCGAGCCAACCCTTGAAACCGCCCCTCTCCGGCACGGTGAAATGGCAGGCCACGCCCTCGATCTCCGGATCATCGACGCCATAGGTCGCGAGCTTGTCGTTGGGGCTGAGCAGCTTGAAGACGGTCGAGCGCTGGAAGATCAGGTCCGGCTCGTCGGCCGCGTTGGCCGGCGACTCCCACAACGCCAATGTCAGCGCGACCAAAATCCACCGCCTCCATTTTGTCCTGTCATACTGGCTTGGGGGGTTGGATGTCATGGAACTCTCCGTGGGCGGGGGCCGCCGCCTATGTGGGGCGGCGAAGCCTTTCCGTAAGGCCGGCCACCCAACAGGGTCACCCCTTTAATGGAATGTGAGGCTTTTTTGCTACGCTTGCAGCGAAAGTCGCAGAACCGGGAGCCTTGTGCTGGTGAATGCGTACCGCGTCTGCAACACTGATATCAAATTTTGGGATTCGAAGATGAACCGCGCAAGCGAGCAAGAGGCTTCTGTCGCGATTGGGCTGCGCCAGCCAGCTGGTTTCAAGCGAAAACTATCGACCTCCGCGGCCTTCTCAAACCGGTTTTGGCGAATGACCGTTCTGGCAGCGGCTGGCGCCATCGGCATGGCTTGCCCGGCGGAAGCCGCGATCTATTGGTCGGATTCCGATACCGGTTTTTCACACCCGGGGCCGCCCCCTCCGCAACGGGGCCAACAGGCTCGCCGCCATCAGGGAAAGAAGACCGAGGTACCGGGAAAACAAGCCGCCAAGCCGCAGGGACCGCTGATCATTGCGATCTCGATTCGTAACCAGAACCTCAGGATTTACGACGCCAACGGATTTTTCGCGGAAACGCCGATCTCGACAGGCATGGCCGGCCATCCAACGCCGATGGGCGTTTTCAGCGTGATCCAAAAACAAAAGCTTCACCATTCCAATATCTATAGCGGCGCGCCGATGCCGTACATGCAACGCATCACCTGGTCGGGCATCGCCATCCACGCCGGCGTGCTGCCGGGCTATCCGGCATCACATGGCTGCATCCGCATGCCGATGGCCTTTGCCGTGAAGATGTGGGGCTGGACCAAAATGGGCGCGCGGGTTGTCATCGCCCCCGGTGAGCTCAGCCCCGCCAGTTTTTCTCACCCCCTGCTGGCCGCCCAGAAGCTGTCGCCACAGCCGGTCGCCGCAGCGGAGCCAAAGGCGGACGTGCTACCCGTCGTCAAATCCGGCGCAACGCCGGATGCCGACGGGACGACCCGGATCGCGACGTCAGAGCCGGGCCTCGAACTGAGATCGACGGTCGGGCATGAAGATGGCGGAAAGCCCGCCATCGACGACCCGGCGGCCACCGCACCGCTGCGCGAGCAGACCCATACCGCGGACGCCGGCGAACTATCGGCAGCAAAAGCCCCGGTCACGATGTCCGATGCCACCTCGCCCCGCGACGACTTGCCGGCTGCGGCCGAGCCGGACGCCGGCGCGGCGCACCTCGCGGTGAACGGCGCTTCCGCCAAGACCGGCGATGCACCAAAACCCGACACCAGTTCCGACGTTGGCGCGTCGCGGGCCGATCCGACCACCCCCGGGCGCACCGAAGCCGCGTCACCCGAGCCCAGGGCAGCTGCGGGCAAATCGGCCGAAGCAGCGGTGCCCGAAATCCGCTCCGCCGGCGCCGACGCTGCGGACCCAACCAGCAAAAGGCCGGATGGGGTCCAGGCGCCGGCCGACGGCGCGGCTGCGATCAGCAAGGCTATAGCAAGCGACAGCCGGAAGGCCGACGACGCGTCCAAATCGGCCGAAAAGTCGAACGAAAAGCCCACCCCGGGCGTGAAGGCGGCGATCGATTCCCGTGTCACCGTTGGCGATGAGAAAAAAGATCAGACCCGCCTGCCCGACACCGAGAAGGCGGCCGGCGCCAAGCCCGAGCCGGCGATGGCCGCGGGGCCGAAGCGCAGCGGTCAGATTTCGGTGTTCGTCAGCCGCAAGGATTCAAAACTCTACGTGCGGCAAAATTTCGCGCCGCTGTTCGACGTGCCGATAACGATCGCGCCAAGCGACCGGCCCCTGGGAACCCACGTGTTCACGGCCCAAGTCGACCCGGAGGATGCCAACCGGCTGCATTGGTCGGTGATTTCGCTCCCGGCGCCGGCCCGCCGCGACGAAGACGAGCGCGCCTCGCGCCGCCGCCGAATAGCGGGCGCCGCCGAGATCAAGCCGCTGCCGCAACCGGACAGCCCCGCCGAGGCGCTGGATCGCCTCGCCATTCCCGCAGATGCCATGGCGCGAATTACCGACGCGCTCTCCACCGGCGCCTCGATCATCGTTTCCGACCAGGGCATCGCCGCGGGCGAAACCGGCGAAGGCACCGACTTCATCGTTTCGCTGCGCTAGACGGCCTGAAGGCCGCCTGGCGGTTCGGCCCGCTCGCTTTGGCCCGGCGACTGGGCTAAAGGACCGCCGGCATGCTCCGCTTCGCTACCCCGGCCCCGACAGCCAAGCCGAATTCCGACGCCGCGAAGGATGCCTTCGAACGGCTGACCTTCCTTGGTTGGCGATGGGGATTGGCGGCGATCGCCATCGGCCTTGCGCTGTCGTTTTTCCTGTTCGGCTACGCCGTCATCTACTGGCGCAACGCCGATATGGATTTCATGGTGATCTACAATGCCTTCTTGCTCAACGATGGCGAGCCGCAGCTGTTCTTCGATCATACCGCCTACCTGACAATCCTGGCGCTGAAGTTCTGGTTTCAACTGCTGCATGCGCTCGGCCTGCTCGACGCCTATTCGCTGTCCACGATGCCCCCGGCATCCGATGCGCCGGCATTCAACGCCGCCATGACCAGCGCGGTTCGCGCCGGCCGGATTCTCGCCTGGCTGATCGCAACCGGCTGCGTCCTGATCTTTGCTGGCCTGGTTCGGCGCGTGGTGCGCGACTGGCGCGTCGCCATGCTCGCAACCTTCGCCTTCGCCTTTTCCGGCGGCATCGCGGTACATTCGCGCATCCTGCGCAGCGAACTTGTCGCGGCCTGTCCCGTCATCTTTGCGCTGCTGATCCTGATCGCGGCCGGACGTCGGGCCGGCAGCGCGCGTCCGCTCGGGTTGGCGGCGGCGGCGGGATTGTGCGTGCTCGGGCTTGAAAACAAGGTACAGGCAATTTTGCTGATCGGCGCGCTGCCGCTGCTGGTCTTGCCATTTGGATCCGCCGGCAGCGCCAGTGTCGGGCTCTGGCGCACCCCGCAATCGGCCTGGCCGGTAACGGCCGTCGCGGCCATTGCGGCAATCTTGACAGCATCGGCGGCGTGGCCGCTGATCGATGCCGGGTTCGACCACACCGCGCTCGACGCCGCGCACCTTCATCCGCTGCTGCTCGGCGGCTTCGGGATCTGGCAGGCGGCGTTGCTGGTCCTGATCTGCGGCTGCATGATCGCCTTCGCCGCGATCTGGCGCGTCAGCGCCAGCGAAACGCTGGCGTCGATGTTCGCAATTGCCGCCGGAGCGTTTGCGGCGCTGCTCGCGCTCAACATCGATTATAACGCCGGCAATGTGATTGCCGTGATCAATCCGCTGGAAAAGATGTTGACCTTTGCGGATGCCAATGCCGCCCACGTCGCCAGCGGCTCGCAGCTTTGGGGGATCCTGTCGCTGCTGCTTGACGGGGCCGGATCGGTGTTGGCCCGCTACAGTTTCGTACTGCATTCCTCGCCGCGCCCCACGGTGTTCCTGGTCTGGCTGATCGTGCCCGGCATCATCCTGGCCTGGCGCCGCGGCGAACGGCAGGCCGCCATCCAGGCGCTCATGCTGCTGCTGGCGGCGATCGGGATCGACGCGCTTGGCGTGAGGCGCGGATTGAAATCCGAATATTTCATTTTCACCGACCCGCTGATCATCCTCGCCGGCGCGGTGCTGCTCGATACCTTGAGCGACCTGCGTCTGCATAAATGGGCCTATCCCATCGCCGCCGTGCTGTTCGGACTGCATATCGCGGTAGGCCAGGCCGAGCCGATCAAATACGCCCTCAAGCGCAGCGGTCCGGAACCGATATGCGAATGGAACCGGTATTATCTTCCGCTGATGCCGCTGCCATGGTGTGGCCTGGCTGCGGTCCGGCCGTAACTGTTTCGCGCGCGGACCCATGATACCGCCGCCTGCGGTCGAATTAACGGTTCGGCCGACAAATCGGCCCGCACGGGCAATTGCCGTTGCCGTGGCGGCACCGCTCCAGCTAGGCTATCATGCCTCGGGGCGAGGAATGGCTCGGACGAAGGCAGAATGCCAAGGCCGAATACGGGATCAGCGTAAGGGGAATGAGATGCGTATTGCGGCAGGTTTGATCATTGCAGGCGCGGTTTGGCTGGGTCTGTCGGGTACGGCATGGTCGCAGACCACAGCCACCACCGCCGCGGCGACACCACAAGCGGTGGCACCGGCTCCTGCAGCGGCGCCGGCTCCCGCCGCGGCCCCGGCTCCCGCCAAAGCCGCATGCGCCAATCCCGACGCCCTCGGCATCGCCCGCACCGTTGAAATCGACACCACGGGCGGCCCCGGATTCGGTTTCGAGCACTTCAAGCAACTGGATTTCCTGCGCGACAAGGAAGTGGTGCTGACCTTCGATGACGGGCCCTGGCCGGTAAATACGCCTTCGGTGCTCAAGACGCTGGCGGACGAGTGCACGACCGGTATTTTCTTCTCGATCGGCAAGCACGCCACCTACTACCCGGAGATCCTCAAGCAGGTTCTCGCGGCCGGCCATACCGTGGGAAGCCACACCTGGTCGCATGCCACCCTGACCAACAAGAAACTGACCGAGGATCAGCGCAAGGACGAGATCGAGAAAGGCTTCAGCGCCGTGAAATGGGCGCTCGGCGGGGTTTCGCCGGCGCCCTTCTTCCGTTTTCCGGCGTTGCAGCATCCGCCGGAAATGGTGACCTATCTCGGCACCCGAAATATCGCGATGTTCTCCTGCGACCTCGACTCCTTCGACTTCAAGGCGCGCAACGCCCAGCAGGTCATCGACGTCACGATGAAGAAGCTCGACAAGCTCGGCAAGGGCATCATCCTGCTTCACGACTTCCACAAGCATACCGCGGAGGCCCTGCCCGCCTTGCTGCGCAGGCTGAAGGCCGGCGGCTACAAGGTGGTCAAGATGATACCCAAGGCCCCGGTGCAGACGCTGGCGCAATATGACGAGGAGATTCTGAAGGACGCCAAGCTGCCCACGGTCAGCGACCGGCCGGTGTCCAGCGTGGTGCAGACGATCTCGGAATAGACCGGCCCGCCCGACAACCCCGTGCCAGCGCAGCGCATCGAAGGCTATGTCATCGTGTCGGCTGAGGGCATGCTGGCGAATGCCGACCATGTCATGCCGGACGCATTGAAATTCGAGGGCGACCAGCAGTTCTTCACGGCCGCGCTCGACCGCGCCGACCTGATCGTCCACGGCAGGCATTCCCATGAAGAGCAGCCGAACTCGTCGCGGCGAAAACGGCTGATCCTGACCCGGAGCATCGCTGCGATCGCCCCCGACCCATCCAATCCCAAGGGCACCTTGTGGAACCCGGCGGGCGCGTCCTTCGAAGCCGCCTGCGATCTTGCCGCCGCCAGCGCCGGCACGATCGCGATCATCGGCGGACCGCAGGTGTTCGCGATGTTCATGGATCGCTACGATACCTTCTGGCTCTCGCAGGCGCCGCGGGTGCGGCTGCCGGGGGGCCAGCCCTGCTTCCCCGGCGTGCCCGCCCAATCGCCGCAGGATATCCTGGCGGGGCATGGCTTGCGCGCAGGCAAGCCGCAAATCCTCGACGCGGCCGCCGCGGTCAGCGTCACGCCCTGGCGGCGTGTCGCTCAGACATCGACATAGGCGGGGTCAGCCGCCCGCGACATCCGGCCATAGCCTGCGATCATGAACAGCGCGCCGATGATCGACAGGTTCTTCAGGGCATCGATCAGCGATTTGGCATTTTCCGGCGCCGGCTGGTTCCAGAAGTCATGGAAATAGAATGTCGCCGCGGCGACAAAGAAAATCAAAAGAATGGCAAAGAACCGCGCCCCGAAATTCAGCGCGATCATCAGGCCGCTGACGATCTCGAAGACCCCGACCGCGACGGCCAGCAATTGTGGCGTCGTCATGCCCGTCATGGTCTCCAGCTGCGAGGTGTAGGGAACGAACAGCGCGGGAATCGCGACCTTGGCGGCGATGAAATCCGCCGTGGCCTGAATCCCGAACAGCTTGGTCGCTCCCGAATAGATGAACAGCACGGCGAACAGGACTCGCCCGAAGGTAACAAACGCTGGCATGGTCGCCTCACTGATGCTGCAAATGCGAAAGTCGTCGTAATGGCGGAGCGATTATGGGCGTTCCGCCTGATGTTTTCAAACCTCAAATCGGATCGACGCGCTCCCCGCTTCAGGCAAACAGGCTCGGTTGCTGGCGGCCGGCCCGCTCCTGGGCCTCGACCGCGGCCACCGCGGTCATGTTGAGAACGCCGCGTGCGGTCACCGACGGCGTCAGAATATGCGCCGGCCGCGAGGGGCCGATCAGGATCGGCCCGACCGGAAGCGCCCCGGCCAGCGACTTGATCATCTGATAGGCGACGTTGGCGGTATCGAGATTCGGCATGATCAGGATATTGGCCACGCCCTCCAGCTTCGAATGCGGCAGGATCAGCGCACGCGCGGCTTCCGAAAGCGCGGTGTCGCCCTGCATTTCGCCGTCCGCCTCGATCTCCGGATGGTTTTGTTTCAGGAGCGCGGTGGCGCGGCGCATCTTGCGGGAGGATTCCGTATCATAACTGCCGAAGTCGGAATGTGACACGAACGCGATTTTGGGCTTGAGATTGAAACGCTGGACATGGATCGCCGCCAGCGCCGCCATTTCCGCCAGCTCCTCAGCGCTCGGATTCGGCCGCACCTGGGTATCGGCGATGAAATAGGCCCCCTTGCTGGTTATCATCAGCGCCAGCGCGGCGAAATCGCTCACCCCCGGCAGAAAGCCGACGATCTCGCGGACATGGCGCAGATGGCTCATATAGCGGCCCTCGACGCCGCAGATCATGGCGTCGGCTTCGCCGCGCATCACCGCCAGCGCCGCAATGACGGTCGCATTGGTGCGCACCACCGTGCGTGCCGCATCGGGCGTCACGCCATGGCGGCCGGCGACGTCGATATAGGACTGGACATAGGATCGATAGCGCGGATCGTCCTCGGGATTGATCAGGTCGAAATCCTGGCCGGCCTTGATGGCCAGGCCGAAGCGCTTGATCCGGGCTTCGACCACCGAGGGCCGCCCGACCAGGATGGGCCGCGCCAGCTTCTCCTCGAGAACCACCTGGGTCGCGTGCAGCACGCGCTCATCCTCGCCTTCGGCATAGATCACGCGGACCGGCTGGGTCTTGGCCTTGGCAAATACCGGCTTCATGACCAGGCCGGAGCGGAACGCGAAACGCTCCAGTTGCGCGGTGTAGTCGTCGAAGTCGGCGATCGGACGGGAGGCGACGCCCGACGCCATGGCGGCCTTCGCCACCGCCGGCGCGATGCGCAGGATCAGCCGCGGATCGAACGGGCTCGGGATCAGCGATCCCGGGCCAAACCCCTGGGCTTCGCCGCTGTCGAAACCGGGCGCGATGGCATCCGAGGGCGGGTCGCGCGCCAGCTGCGCGATCGCCTCGACCGCGGCGTGCTTCATATCCTCGTTGATGGCGGTGGCGCCGACGTCGAGCGCGCCGCGAAAGATGAACGGAAAGCACAGGACATTGTTGACCTGATTGGGAAAATCCGAGCGTCCGGTGCAGATCATGGCGTCGGGCCGCGCCTTGCGGGCTTCATCCGGCATGATTTCCGGCGTCGGATTGGCCAGCGCCATCACCAGCGGCTTGTCGGCCATCTGCTTGACCATGTCCGGCGTCAGCACGTTGGCGGCCGAAAGACCCAGGAAGATATCGGCGCCGCCGATCACCTCGGCCAGCACGCGCTTGTCGGTCTTTTGCGCGTAGACCGACTTCCAGCGGTCCATCAGGGTGTTGCGGCCCTCATGCACCACGCCGTCGATATCGCAGACCCAGATGTTCTTGCGCTGGGCGCCGAGCGAAACCAGAAGATTGAGGCAGGCGATCGCCGCCGCCCCGGCGCCGGATGCGACGATCTTGACGTCGGCCAGCTTCTTGCCGTTGAGCAGCAACGCATTGGTGATCGCGGCGCCGACGATGATGGCGGTGCCATGCTGATCGTCATGAAACACCGGAATCTTCATTCGCGCCTTGAGCTGCGCCTCGATCTCGAAACACTCCGGGCCCTTGATGTCCTCGAGATTGATGCCGCCGAAGGTCGGCTCCAGCGCCGCCACGGTTTCCACCACGCGCTCGACGGTATCGGCGGCGATTTCGATGTCGAACACGTCGATGCCGGCGAACTTCTTGAACAGAACCGCCTTGCCCTCCATCACCGGTTTCGATGCCAGCGGGCCGATATTGCCGAGGCCGAGCACCGCTGTGCCGTTGGTCACCACTGCCACCAAATTGGCGCGGATGGTCAGCGTCGCCGCCTCCGCCGGGTCGGCGGCAATCGCCAGGCACGCGGCCGCCACGCCCGGCGAATAGGCCAGCGCAAGATCGCGCTGGTTGGCAAGCGGCTTGATCGCCTGGATCTCGAGCTTGCCGGGCTGCGGCAGCCGGTGATAGGCGAGCGCCGCGGAATGGAGATCTTCAGAATAGGACGCCATGCATTCCCCCCGAGGCTTGAGCGACCCCGAATTCAGATTTCGGTGACTGGTTCATGAGAGATCAGTTCTGCGGCAAATCGAGCCGGATAGGAAGCTCACAGGAGAGCATGGACCCAATGCCCGAAAATTCTGCGGATGTTGCCGAATCCAGGGTCACACTCCCTTACCATCGCGCGCGACAATATGGCATTTTACTGGCATCCGGCAAACGGAGTTGGCCAAAAGGTGCTGATCGGCCTGGTCGCGGCCGTCCTGCTCGCGACAGCCGGTTTCTTCGGCACCCGGCCGCAGGCACTGTGGCTCCGCACGGTGGCGACTTCGCCTGTTCCGGCTTGGCGATGCAGGGCATCAAGAACGGCAAGATCGACGTCGTGAAGGTCGAAGGGATCGTTTTCAGTAGGCGGGCAATGCCGACAGGATCACCGGCAATCCCGCCAAGTCGTTTCCTGCGACCTCGATCTCAACACGCCGCGTCCATGTTTGATCCGCAGACCGCCCGCGACGAGCAGCATCACCGGGCGTACCGGCAGATCTCGGCCGGTCCCTATGTCCTCGGCTCCGGGCGCGGCCTGAACATGCGGATCGAGGGCATGACGATCGACGATGTCGGGCTCAGGCCGTCACGGCTGCAACTGCCGGCGCTGCTGGCGATGATCCCGCCGGCCGGAGCCGCGCCGCCGCTGCCCGTGCAGGCGCGCGAACTGATCGAGACGGCGGCCGGGCTGTATCAGGACATCCGCATTGGAAATGCCGAGATGCGGGGGCTCTCCTTCGAGGCGGCACAGGCCCCGCTAAACTCTCGACCATGCGGTTGAACCTCGACACGGCAAGATCGGCGAACTCGCCTTCGAAGGCCCGGACACCCCATGGCGCGTTTGCGGTCGCGGACCGCGGTCATGTCGATGCCAGGCGCCGGGACTTAATTCCGAGGCCCTACCCACCACGAGAGCGTCGAACTTCTCGACGGGTTTCACCGATCATTTTTGAACTCCTTGCCCGTCACGAACCTGAGCTCTTCAGAACCCCGTCGAAGCGGGTATCACGTGACCCTTGCGCATCCGAACCAAAGGTTAGCCGCCCCGGCGTCGGCTTTCTACAGTTGCGCAAGCGGACGGCCCCTTCGCCCGTTTTGCGGGAAGTGCCGGCCGTTTCGGCTAAAGGCAGGGACTTGTCACTTCAACGGACAAGATTCCGCTTGGCACCCAAGCACAACTCGCTGGGCTCCAGCCCGCTGCGCGGGAGCAAGTGCCGAGGAAGCCAACCCAGAGGACGGCGCTGGCGGGTTTGACGGCCCCGTCGTGAGATCGAGGTGTGGTCAAGCTCACTCAGGGCTGAGTTCCATGAGCGGAACTAGCTGCGTCTGCGTATGATCGAGGACATCGCTGCGCGCATGCTCAACTAACAAATATGCCGCGGCACCACCCAACCACCTGATGGGCCAACGGTCGAGGTTCCCGCGCCGCTCGGCAACGGCGCCGCCGGCCAGTGCCGCCGCGTGCCATCCAACAAACAGAGTGGAACTAAATTATTATCGCGCGCGTGTGACCACGACGCCACAGTCAAAGAGCAAATAAGTGGATAAGCTCGGTGGCAAGCGGATCGGACAGCGTCCTGATCGAAATCGGAGAACAGGGGGCATCGGAGCCGAAGCCGCTGGAATGGCGTAGTCCGGATACGAACTACATTCGGAGCAAACGTTTCATGCGATCGTCCCGCAGCCGCCCGAAATGGCGGAGACTTGATCGTGAAGTTTTTCGGCAGCGTGGCGAACTGCGGCGTGAAGGGATTCCGGTGGGCAGCGCCGCCAATACTTACCCGCTTGAGTGCCCTTAGAAACGCAGGCGGACCGGGCGCGCGGGCTTCGCTATCCAGACACGCGACAAGAACACGAACAACAGGCTTGCCAGCCGCCGCCCGTCGGAAAACGCAGGCTGCCACGACTGGACTTTTTGTCGCCGCTAGGGAAATCGGTGCGCCATCGTGCGGGCGGACTTTGGGCGACCGCTTTCGCGCGATCACGCTGGCCATCTGCACAATCGGCACGCTCGTCGTTTCTCTGCCCCGCGACGCCGCGGCACAAGCTACCTGCGGAAGCGGCGCCGCCTCGCAGTCTACCGATTTCGCCTGCGGGCCAGGCGCCACCGCCAATGGGCCTGGCGCGACGGCAGTCGGAAATGGCGCGTATGCCGTTGGGTCAAATTCAACAACCCTGGGATTCTTTGCCGGCGATGTTTCAGCCACCCCCGGGGTGATTTCCATAGGCGCCGGCGCCAACTCGCTGAGTAGTCCTGAGGGCAGTTACAGCACCGCTATCGGCTCCGGACCACTAACCACCGCAATTGGAGCCATCTCGTTCGGCAACTTCAGCATCGCTTTAGGCGGCGGGGATGGTGTCACCGCAAATGCAGCGGTCGCATATGGCACCGGGTCGATCGCGCTGGGCAGCGGCAGTTCGACAAACAATAACAATGCGGTCTCCATTGGATACTTTGCCACGACCCAGTTCAGCGGTGTCGCGCTGGGATCGAACACCCAGGCAAATGCCAGCAATGCAATCGCCATCGGCGGCAATACATCCAGCGGCCCGGGCAATGCGGCTTACGTCAATGGTTCCTCAGTGAACGGGATTGCCATCGGCAACGGCGCCAGCGTCGGCGGTACGATAGCAGGTTCTACCAGCGCTATCGCCCTGGGCAACAGTGCCGCGGCCAACGGCATCAATGCCATCGCCATCGGCAATGGCGCCGTATCGGCGGCCGGCTCGACGGTGATGGGACCGGGCGCGACCGACAACGGCAACACCAATGCGTCGGTCTATGGCGTGAGCGCTTCGGTCGGCTCGACCGGCAATGTCGCCATCGGCAACACCGCGAATGCATCCGGAACCACCTCGATTGCAATCGGCGAGAACAGTACCGCGTCGGGCACCGCATCCACTGTGATCGGCCAGGGAGCAACGGCAAGCAACACCAATGCGTCGGCCTTCGGACAGGGAGCGAGCGCGACGCTGGCGAATTCGGTGGCGCTCGGCCAAGGCTCGATCGCGACCGGCGCAAGCTCGATTGCCGGCAACGCCGCCAACGGCATCACCTACAACGCCGGCGCGGTCGCCACCGGCTCCGGCAATGTCGTATCGGTCGGCACCACCACCGCCGCGCGCCAGATCCAGAACGTCGCCGCCGGCGCCGTAACCTCGACCTCGACCGATGCCGTCAACGGCAGCCAGCTCTACAGTGTCGCCAGCGTCGCGGCGGCCAACACCACCAACGTCGCCTCGCTCGGCACCACCACCGCGTCCGCGCTTGGCGGTGGCGCGACTTATTCGGCGGCCACCGGCATCACCGGCCCGAGCTACACGCTTAACGGCTCGACGGCGACCTACACCAACGTCGTCGCCGGCGAACAGGCCATCGCCAATGGCGCTGCCGGTCCGCTGCAATATGCCACCGCGGGCACGCCCTCGAACGCGCTCAATCTGGTTGGGACGGGGGGCGCGGTGACGCTCGGCAACGTCGCGGCCGGCGTCATCTCCGCGACCTCCACGCAGGCGGTCAACGGCAGTCAGCTCTACAGCCTCGCGGCGAGCTTTGCCGCCGTTCCCGTGAGCGCCAACAACACCTCCGGTTATGCAGCCCCGAGTTCTACCGGCACCGATGCGCTCGCCGTCGGTTTTGGCGCCAATGCTGGCGGCAACGCCAGTACCGCGACCGGCGAGAACAGCGCCGCGGCCGGCGCCAATTCCGCAGCCTACGGCAACAGCGCGTCGGCGGCGGCGACCGGCGCCTCAGCCTTCGGCCAGGGCGCGAGCGCCAGCGTCGGCGGCGCTACCGCGGTCGGGCAAGGCGCCACCGCCAATGCGATCGTCGCCTCCGCCTTCGGCCAATTGAGCGCCGCCACGGGCGCCAACAGCACCGCGCTCGGATCAAGCGCGATCGCCGCCAATGCGTCGAGCACCGCCGTCGGCTCCAATGCGCAGGCGAGCGGCGCCAACGCCATCGCCATCGGCGGCAACAGCGCAACCGGCGCCGGCAACGCCGCCTATGCCAGCGCCACCAATGCCATCGCCATCGGCAACGGCGCGCAAGCGACCAACACCAATGCGATCGCGCAAGGTTATGGCTCGATGGCCACCGGCGTCAGCTCGATTGCCATCGGCACCGGCGCCCTCGCCACCGGCTCGGTGGCCATCGGCAACACCGCCTCGGCGTCGAACGGGGGTGCCGCCTATGGCGATTTCTCCACCACGACATGCCCGGGTTGCGTAGCGAACGTCTCATCCGCCACCGCGATCGGCAATTCCGCCAGTGCCACGACGGCGAATGCCGTGGCCGTCGGCCAGAGCGCCGTGGTGCAGGCGACGAACGGCACCGCCGTCGGCGCCGGCGCCACGGTAAGGGCGGCCGCCACCAACTCGGTCGCAATCGGCCAGGGTTCGGTGGCGACCGCCCCCAACACCGTATCGTTCGGCACGCCAGGTAACTTGCGAACCCTTACCAATGTCGCCGCCGGCATCGGGCCAACCGACGCCGTGAACGTTTCGCAGCTCAGCAGTATCGCCGCCGGTATTTCCTCGCAGATCGGCGGTCTGCAGACGCAAATCAACCAGGCCAACTCCGGTATCGCGATGGCGATGGCGATGGGCGGCGGCTTTCTGCCCGACAACAAGACGTTTGCCGTAGCCGCCAACTATGGAGGATTCGCGGGTCAAAACGCGCTCGGACTGACGGGGCTGGCACGGCTGACCGACAATCTGGTTCTGTCCGGCTCCCTGGGCTATACCGTCGTCAATGAGACAACCCAGCTCGGCGGCCGCGTCGGGGTTCAGCTGGCGTGGTAACCTATCGGCAAGTTACGGGGACCACGCTTTGTCGTCGCAAGGATGCGAGCGGGAGATATTGAATGCGGGTCGTTCTACTGTCCGCGATTTCCGTCGTTTTTGGCTTTCCGCTTGCCGCCGTCGCACAGCAACCCCAGCAACAATCGACCGACTGGGCAAAGCTGCCGCGCATGACGCTTGAGCGGCAATTCGCCGGCCCGCTGCAGGACACCATCGTGCAGCGCTGGCGCGACCCGGTCGACGGCATGATCTGTTACATCTACCTGCCGATCACCGCCGCGCACTCGCCGCCGACGCAGTCCGGTTTCGTGCAGTACGGCCCCAATACCATCGGCTCGATCAGCTGCCTGCAGGAGGCGCGGAGCCAGGTGACAGAGAAATCAACCCGCCCTGCCGCCACGCCGCGCTGATCGCGCTCCGTCAAAGCCCGCAGGGCGGATCGGAGCCGACCGTTCCCGTGGCCTCCACGGCGAACGCGGGAAGCGTCATCCGCCATCTCGCCCCGACACACGAGCAGTGAAGCCCTTCTTCCTTCGGCCCAGAGCGGCGGATAACGCCCACCGGGCGCGCGTCGCGGACCCGGCGTGCTCCAATCCGCCCTGCGGGCTGCGCCACGAACTATTCCGGCAGATTGAGCCGGATATGCAGCTCGCGCAGCTGCTTGGTCGTCACGTCCGAAGGCGCGCCCATCATGAGGTCCTCGGCTCGCTGGTTCATCGGGAACAACGAGATTTCACGCAGATTCGTCGTGCCGCAGAGCAGCATGACAATGCGGTCGACGCCGGCCGCCATGCCGCCATGCGGCGGGGCGCCATACTGGAAGGCGCGGTACATACCGCCGAAACGCTCGACGACATCCTTTTCGCCATAGCCCGCGATCTCGAACGCCTTGACCATCGCTTCGGGCCGGTGATTGCGGATGCCGCCGGAGGCGATCTCGTAGCCGTTGCAGGTGATGTCGTACTGGAACGCCTTGATGGTCAGCGGGTCCTGGGTCTGCAGGGCCTCCAGACCGCCCTGCGGCATCGAAAACGGGTTGTGCGAAAAGTCGATCTTCTTCTCGGTCTCGTCGTATTCGTACATCGGGAAGTCGATGATCCAGGCGAGCTCGAAGCGCTCCTTGTCGATCAGGTTCAACTCCTCGCCCAGCCTGGTGCGGGCCAGCCCGGCAAATTTCCAGAATTTTTCCGGGTCGCCGGCGACGAAGAACGCCGCGTCGCCCTCCTTCAGGCCGAGCGCCATTCGAATGGCCTCGGTCCTTTCGGGACCGATGTTGTTGGCGAGCGGACCCGCGCCCTTGACGGCATCGCTTGCTTCGCCGGCTTTGCCTGCATCCGGCGATTTTTGTTGGTCGGCCTTGGACGTGTCCAACACACCCTCCGCTCCCCGCCACATGATGTAGCCGAGGCCGGGCTGGCCCTCGCCTTGCGCCCAGGAGTTCATCCGGTCGCAGAACGCGCGTGAGCCGCCGCCGATCCCGGGGATCGCCCAGACCTGGTTCTTCGGGTCTTCCAGCATGCGGGCGAACACCTTGAAGCCGGAGCCGCGGAAGTGTTCGGAGACATCCCGCATCTCAATCGGATTGCGCAGATCCGGCTTGTCGCTGCCGTACTTGCGCAAGGCTTCCGCGAACGGGATCCGCGGCCAGCCCCGGGTCACGGGCCTGCCCTTGGCAAAATCCTCGAACACGCCGGTGATGACCGGCTCCATCGCCGCAAAGACATCGTCTTGCGTGACAAAGCTCATCTCGACGTCGAGCTGGTAGAACTCGCCCGGCAGACGATCGGCGCGCGGATCCTCGTCGCGGAAACAGGGCGCGATCTGGAAATAGCGGTCGAAGCCGGACATCATCAGCAGTTGCTTGTACTGCTGGGGCGCCTGCGGCAGTGCGTAGAACTTGCCCGGGTGAATCCGCGACGGCACCAGGAAGTCGCGCGCGCCTTCCGGCGAGGACGCCGTCAGGATCGGGGTCTGGAATTCGAAGAAACCCTGTTCCTTCATCCGCTTGCGCATGGAATCGACGATCGCGCCGCGGGTCATGATGTTCTGGTGCAGTTTCTCGCGGCGCAAGTCGAGGAAACGGTACTTAAGCCTTATGTCTTCAGGATATTCCTGCTCGCCGAACACCGGCAGCGGCAATTCTCCGGCCGGCCCCAGCACCTCGATCTCGCTGACATAGATCTCGACCATGCCGGTCGGCAGATCGGGATTGTCGGTGCCGGCGGGGCGACGGCGCACCTTGCCGTCGATCCGCACCACCCATTCCGAGCGCAGCTTTTCGGCGTCCCGGAAAGCCGCCGAATCCGGATCGACCACGCATTGCGTCAGGCCGTAATGGTCCCGCAGATCGATGAACAGCAGGCCGCCATGGTCGCGAATGCGATGGCACCAGCCGGACAGGCGGACGGTCTGGTCGATTTCGCTCTCACGGAGCGCGCCACAGGTATGGGACCGGTATCGATGCATGGATCTTCCAAAACGGCTGTCGGAGGGTCGAATCGGGGGGCTCACGGCCTGCCCGGCAAAGCGGGTCAGGGTTTAGCCGACGCTGCCGGGCGCGGCAACCGAATGCGGCCGCACCGGAGCGCCCGAAAAAGCGTCGCAAACCGGAAAGTGACGGAAAAACAACGCACCCGCCGGCGCCCTGCGGCCGCAAACCGATTGTCTAATTCCGCCGCATGCCTATCTTGCTGGCCATGACGGTCCATTTTCCCTTCCAGAACACCTATGCGGCGCTGCCGGCGAATTTTTTCGCGCGGGTGGCGCCGACCCCGGTGGCCGCACCCCGGCTGATCAAATTGAACCGGCCGCTGGCGCTGCAGCTCGGCCTCGATCCGGACCGGCTCGACAGCCCCGATGGCGCCGAGATCCTGGCCGGCAAGCGCATCCCCGACGGCGCCGACCCGATCGCGATGGCCTATGCCGGCCATCAGTTCGGTCATTTCGTTCCGCAGCTCGGCGACGGCCGCGCCATCCTGCTCGGCGAGGTGATCGACTCCGACGGTGTGCGCCGCGACATCCAGCTCAAGGGCTCGGGACCCACGCCGTTTTCGCGAAGGGGCGACGGCCGCGCGGCGCTCGGTCCGGTGCTGCGCGAATACATCGTCAGCGAGGCGATGGCGGCACTGGGCATCCCGACCACGCGATCGCTCGCCGCGGTGGTCACCGGCGAGAGCGTGAGGCGCGAAACCCTGTTGCCCGGGGCTGTCCTCACCCGTGTCGCGGCCAGCCACATCCGGGTCGGGACCTTCCAGTATTTCGCCGCGCGCGGCGATACCGAAGCGGTGCGGCGGCTGGCGGATCACGTCATCGGCCGGCACTACCCGGATGCGGCCAATGCCGACCGGCCCTATTACGCGCTGCTGGAAGGCGTGATCGCGCGGCAGGCCGAGCTGGTCGCGCGCTGGCTGCTGGTCGGCTTCATCCACGGCGTTATGAACACCGACAACAGCTCGATATCGGGCGAGACCATCGATTACGGTCCGTGCGCCTTCATGGATCATTACGATCCGGCGACGGTTTTCAGCTCGATCGACGAACAGGGCCGCTACGCCTACGCCAACCAGCCGCGAATTGCGCTCTGGAACCTGACCCGGCTTGCCGAATGCCTGCTGCCGCTGATTTCCGAGCAGCAGGACCAGGCCATCGCCGAGGCGCAGTCGGCGCTCGGCGATTTCTCCGAAAAATTCGACACCGCCTACCAGGCCGGCCTGCGGCGCAAGCTTGGCCTGTTCACGGCCCGCGACGAGGATGCCGCGCTGGCGCAGGATCTGCTGGTCGCGATGTCGAACAACCACGCCGACTTCACGCTGACATTCAGGCGCCTGAGCGACGCCGCGGCCGATCCTGCCGCCGACAGCGAAGTCCGGCAATTGTTCGAGGATCCGGCGGCCTATGACGACTGGGCGAGCCGCTGGCGGCAGCGGACCGGCGAGGAACCGCAGGATCCGGCCGACCGGCGGATCGCGATGCGGGCGGCCAATCCAGCCTTCATCGCGCGCAATCACCGCGTGGAAGCCGTCATCGAAGCCGCCGTGAACCGCGACGACTTCGCCCCGTTCGAGGAACTGCTGGCGGTGCTGTCGGAGCCCTACCGGGACCAGCCGGCATTTTCAGGCTACGCCGATCCGCCGCAGCCGCACCAGCGCGTCTTGCAGACGTTTTGCGGGACGTGAATCGTTAACCTTCGCGGCGAGTTCTAGCGGATCGGCCGGCTCCTGCCGCGCGGAATTAACAAACGGTCAATCGCTTCCCTACAAATCTACCGGCCGGGTTTTGGGGGAACTGCCGTGTTTGATGCCTTTGTATTCGAGTTCATGGGATTGGCGCTGCTGGCGCTCTGCGTCGTCGTTTTGGCGGTGCCTTCGGGCCGGCGGCCTGCCCGGCCCGCCCGCGACTACTGATCGATCCTGATTCGGCAAGCCCATGGGCGTGACCGGGGCCGAGACTGGCCGGCTCCCGGGCGGGCAAAGCCCTGAACCCTGCCGAAAAGCCGCGCCGGGCGCAAATGCAGGGCTCGAATTCGCCTCAAGACCCTTGACATATCAGCCCTTTCGGCAGAACGCGGTCTGGCAAGCGTCATGGACCGTTCATGGATCTGATTACCACCACTGCCGACCTCGCCGCCGTGTGCGGCCGCCTCGCCAAGCACCCGGTCATCACCGTCGATACCGAATTCCTGCGGGAGACCACCTATTATCCGCTGCTCTGCGTGGTGCAGATGGCGAGCGCCGAGGAAGCGGTCGTGGTCGACACCCTGGCCGAGGGCATCGACCTCAAGCCGTTCTTCGCGCTGATGGCCGACGAGAAGGTGCTCAAGGTTTTCCACGCCGCCCGTCAGGACATCGAAATCGTCTGGCACCAGGCGGGGATCGTTCCGCACCCGATCTTCGACACCCAGGTCGCGGCCATGGTGCTCGGCTATGGCGATTCCATCGCCTACGACCAGCTGGTCGAGCGCATCACCGGCCACCGGCCGGACAAGACCCACCGCTTTACCGACTGGTCGCGCCGGCCGCTGACCGAAGAGCAGATGCACTACGCGGTCTCCGACGTCACCCATCTGCGCGACGTCTACGCGGCGCTGGACGCCGACCTCAAGAAGCGCGACCGCAGCGACTGGGTCAGTGAGGAAATGAATGTTCTGACCTCGCCAAAGACCTACGACTTTCATCCCGAACGCGCCTGGGAACGGCTGAAGACGCGGGTGCGCAAGCCCAGGGAACTCGCGGTGCTGATGGAGGTGGCGGCCTGGCGCGAACAGGAAGCGCAGAGCCGCGACGTACCGCGCAGCCGCGTGCTCAAGGACGATGCGGTCGGTGACATCGCCACCCACGCGCCGACCAGCCTGGAAAAGCTGGCCAATTTGCGCTCGCTGCCGAAGGGCTTTGAGCGGTCGAAATGGGGCACCGAAATCGTTGCCGCGGTGCAGCGCGGCATCGCGCGCGATCCCGCAACATTGCCGAAGATCGAAAAGCCGCGCGGCAATTCCAACGGCACGGCCATCGTCGAGCTCCTGAAGGTCCTGCTGCGGATGACATCGGAGCGCCACGCCGTCGCCAGCAAGGTAATCGCGACCGTCGACGATCTCGAGCAGATCGCGGCCGACGACAATGCCGATGTCGAGGCGCTGCGCGGTTGGCGCCGCAAGCTGTTCGGCGAAGCCGCATTGTCGCTGAAACACGGCAAGCTGGCGCTCGCCATCGAAAAGGGCCGCGTGATCTGGGTCGATCGAAACTGACCGATACCGTCTCGCCGGCGACGGCTTTGACCGCAGGGATCGCGGCGCGGAAACCCTGGGCAGGTTATCGCATGTGGAACGGGTGCGCGGGTCCGGGCATGGCGGCGCTAGCCGCGAAGAGCGTCACGCAGCCGGTCCGGGGTGCATGACAAGGAGATGCGGCATCCGCTCGTTCCACATGCGATAGCCCCGCCTACTCCCTCGTGGCATCCTCGCTGTCCTCGCCGGCTGCCTTGGTCGCCTGCAATACCTCCACCAGGGCCATGGACAGAATATAGACGCTGGTGGGCAGCTTGAGCTCGCGGGCCTGGGCGATGGCCGTCGAGAGATTGTTCGCCAGTTCGTCAAGATCGTCCTTGCGGGTCAGCATCTGTCACTCGCTGCGGGAGCCTTTGAGCGCGGCCAATTCCGGCCACTTGGCGCCAGGTTTTGCTGGGGCCGCTTCAGGGTCATCAGATCGATCCCGGCGTCGTCGAGGGGTTGCGCCCGGTCATTGCATTTCAAAAAATCAATCGTCCGACCGATCGATGCGTCCTGGTCGAACTTGCCGAACGATTGCAAAGTGACCGCACGCGCCATGGGCGGGGCTCGATCTCTATTCATACTGCGAGCTTGTCGCTTGCCTCGATCACGTCGGAACTCTCCTGGATACCGGCGTAATTGCCGATCACGTTGAGCAGCGCCAGTTTATAGGAGGCGGCATCGCCGACGCCGGGACGCCGGCAGGCCACCGCATCGCTGACCACCGTATAGCGGTGGCTGCGGTGAAAGCCGTCGACCACGGTCGACAGGATGGTTTCGTCGAGGGAAAATCCGGACAGCACGCAGCGAATATTCCTCATGTTCGACATGTATTCGGCGAACCGGGTCGAACTGTAGGCCGACGGCAGCGGATGCTCGAAAGTGAGCTCTCCCGGCCTAGGCTTCAGTTCCGCGATCCAGTCCGTCAGGTTCGAGGCCGGATTGAACCAGGCGGCCTGCGCGATCCGCTTCAGGTGGATGACCGGCCAGAGGTTGTTGCGCCAGAGTGTCATCAATCCGAGGCAGCCCGACTTGACCGCGTCGGCGTCCGATATCACGTGGCTGCGGCCTTCGGTGAGATACTCGGTCTGCAGATCGGCGCAGACCAGGATCGGCGGATCGTCGTCGATGGAAGCCATCATTTTGCGATTGGAAATCATGTTTCGGCCAAGGCTATGGTGCGAAGCGGAGATGTCGCGGCGCGGCCCGAGGAAATGTCCAGAACACCGGGCCGGTCCCAGTCGCCCTCCGGCCGGATGATCACATAGGGATCGCTGTCGAGTGTGATGGCGTCCGCGCCCGGCTCGAGGTCGAGGACCATTTCGGTATAGGAGAAATCGGAAAAGGTGATCTTGCGGTCGTGGCCGAGCGGCTTGGCGCCGAAATGCGCCCAGAAATTGACCAGCCTGTCCTGGGCGTGGCCATAGACCTTCTTGAATCCCTTGCGCCTGATGTAGTCGAAGCTCGCCTGCACCAGCTTGAACGAAACCCGCGATCGCCGGTACTGATGGCGGACGGCGAGACGTTCGACCTTGGCGAACTCGCCGAAAAATCGCACCCGAAGGCAGCCCGCCGGTTCCTTCCCGACAAATCCGATGAAGTGGGCCGCCACCAGGTCGTTGCCGTCGAACTCCTCCTCGATCGGACAATCCTGCTCGGCCAGATAGACGGCCGCGCGAATGGCGGTGACCAGCATCAGATCGTTGGGATCGCGCGCGATCCGGATCGAAATCGCCCGCGAGCCCGGCCTGGCCGGCGGTGGGGGTCTAGTGCCGTGCATCTGCAAAACTCCTGGTTGGGAAATCGGATGCCGGCATATGCGGTGAGAGGCGATTCCAGGGCCGCTGGTAGCGCCACAGCTCGCGTTGATGGCTGGCGATTGGCTCGAAGCTGAGCGCGACCATCAGATTACGCCCGTCAGCGCTTGAAGGCTGAGCATAAAGATCGGCTTGAGCAAGTCGCCCTTCGGAAAGATGGTCCGATACATTGCCTAATCCAGCCATCGCCCTGCCCTGGCCGACGATCGCCCAGACGTAAATGGCCGACACTTCACCGGAGCAACCGGCGAGTAGCCTGAAATCGGGATGCGTCAGGCTCATGTCATCAAGAATGAGGGCTTCATGACCTCGCCTGTTGAGATAGAGAAACGCCACGGCTCCGAGTAATTTTTTCTTTCGGGTGAATGTAAGAATGCACCTCGGATCGAGGGCGAAATACCTCTCAAGCTCCGGTTCCGCAATCTGAACTCCCGGGACCAGCCGGTTCGCCATATCAGCGAGGGCCGAAAGCTCGGAGAGCCGCGCCGGTTGGACTTCGATTTCCGCACTTCTGGGTAGCAGGTCGAAATCGTGCCTTGCGGCCAAACAGGCCCTTTCCTTCACCGGATCATGCATCTATCGTCGCTCCTGCCTTTAGGGAGGCAACATACCGGGCAGGGATTTGGGGTATGCAGCAACTATTGCACCGGGGTGCTGCGCTGACGCAGCACCGGAACGATGAGGTTCTGAGCGCGTCCTGGGATGATCTGAGATCATTTCTGGCTTGCGCAAAATGCAAGAGTTTTCGAAATGCCGCGGAAGTGCTCGGCCTGACCAGCACGACGCTGATGCGCAGGATAGACCGCCTCGAAGAGTCCATCGGCTGCAAGCTGTTTCTGCGCGATCAGAGCGGTCTGACGCTGAGCGAAGAAGGGCTTGCGATGATCGCAGACGTGACAGAGATGGAACGTCACGCCTTCAATATTTTTCGTCTCGCGGCCCAATCGTCCAATGAAACCGCAGGCACGGTGCGCGTCGCGGTGACCGAGGGGCCTGGCAATTTCTGGATACTTCCAAGGCTGATCGACTTCCAGAAAACCTACCGAAAGATCACGGTCGATCTTCGCTGCGCGATGGAGCAGGCCGACGTCGCGAGGCTCGAAGCCGACATTGCCATCCAGCTCGAACGTCCGACCAATCCGGACCTCATTGTCGTGAGGCTTGGAAGACTTCACATATCTGCCTTCGTATCAGAAGGATACCGCAAGCTCTACGGTATTCCCTCCCTTCCGGAGATCAGGAATCACAGACTGGTGATTCAACATGCGCCTCAGGTCGACGATTCCGCCTATGCCAGGGTTTTGGGATTGAAGTCACTAGAAGGCATTGTTGGAATCAAGACGAACTCCAGCATTGGAGTTCTGTATGCGATTGAACGAGGAGCAGGAATGGGTTTTCTACCAACATCGTTGGTGGCGTTGGGAGCAGATCTGGTTGCCGTCGACTTAGGCGTTCACCACCATGCTGATCTTTGGCTCGCGTATCATAAGGAGTTTCGTAGTTCCGACCGGCATAAGATCGTTATCGATTGGATCAAAAAGATATTTGACCCAAAAACCTATCCTTGTTTCAGGGACGAGTTCATTCATCCCAACGATCTCGTGCCGCTAATGGTAGGATCACGGGAGAATTTCGGACTGGACGGGTATCTGGCCGCCAATCCGTTCTGACCCTTGAACGAACCGCCTGATCGGGCGCGCCGCCGCTACCACTTCAGCTCGACGCCGAGCGTGCCCTGGTGCGACTGGGTCGCGGCGCGGAACTTGCCGTCATAGTTGAGATAGAGGCGCGCCGTGTTGCTCAGGCTGAGCGAAGCCGAGGCGCCGGCATCGGCGCCATACTGGCTTTCGCCGATGCCCTGCACCGTGATGCTCTCGGCGCCGAGACTGACGATGCTCGAACCGAAATCCTGCGCGACATTGTCGACGAATTTGCCGTAGGCGGACAGATCGAGAATCTTCCGATCGAATATCCAGTAGTGCCCGATCTCGGCCCCCAGCAGGATCCGCGAGCGCTCCAGGGTGGTCCCGCTCGCGGCCACCGGGTCGAGGCCGCCGGCCTCCTGCAGCGATCCGGTCGAGGCGCGTACATATTCGAGGGCGGCCTTCGGCACGATGCGGCTCTGGTCGATGGTCCAATAGTAGCTGAGCTCGGTCAGGGCGCCGAAGATATGGGCGTCATAGCCGGCGGTGGCGAGGCCGAAGCCGGTGTCCCGGCTCGAATTGATGTTGCCGAAACCGTCGACCAGCGCGACGGCCCAGGTCCACGGCCCCTGGTCGACCGAGGCGTTGAAGCCGAGCTGGGTGAGATCGAGCGCTGCCGACTGCAGCGCAAGCGGAACGTCGATGGCGGTGCGGCTCTGGTCAACCGAAAACCCGACATTGACGCCCGGCGCGACCCGCAGGCCGAAGCCGGCCACGCCGCCCCAGGTCTGGCGCCGGTCGGCGGCGAATTCGCCTTGCGCGCTGGTGGTGGCCGAGATGCCATAGGCCTCCCCCCAGGTCCGGAAACGCGGCGCGTCGGTGGATTCGGAGGCGCCGCCGCCGCCCGGATTGTTTCGCAACGCGGTGCCGAAGCCGGAGCTTGCCTGGTCTCCGAGTCGCTCCAGGAAGCTGCTGCCGAGATTGCCCACGGCTGTGCCGGCCGCCATCCCGGAAGTGATCACCGTTGGCATCGGAACGGGGGTCGGCGAGGGTGACGGCGAAGGTGTCGGCGTGGGGCTGGGGCTCGGGCTGGGCGACTGAGCCAGCGCGGGCGAAGACGCCATCGCCACGGCGAGCGCGAAAGCGATCGCCACCGCCCTCGCAAGTCGGATGGCTCCGGCCCATGTTGATCGTGAAAGCCACGATGCGCAGCGCATGAAATGCCAATCCTGAAAAGCGGCGCCGGCTCAATAAAATTGCAAAATCCGTATCGGCCTGCCGATTTGCCGCCAGTTCCGAGCAAGCGTCAATCGGTCATGGTCCCCGGTTGCGCCCGATTGCCGGGCAATGTTGTTCCGCTGCCACAGTGCGCAGCGACGCTCGGATCGCCTGGGTTGATTTCCCGAGCGGCGCCAGAGGCTTGCTAACGCGCAAATTTCGTGTTGCAATATTCGGCACAATCGGATCTAGGCCGTTCGACTGTGCGTTTCGCGACTAAGAAATTGAGCAGACATCCGGAAGCCCGCTTGTGGCGTGGCACGCGAACAGCGTGGCCGCGTCTTTTTTATGTCTAGACCAGGAGACAGGCGATGCAAAAAGGCACCGTCAAGTGGTTCAACCCGACCAAGGGTTATGGGTTCATCAAGCCGATGGCCGGCGATAAGGACGTGTTCGTCCATATCTCGGCGGTCGAGCGTGCCGGACTCTCCACCCTCAACGAAAATCAGGTCGTCGAATATGACCTTGTGGAAAATCGCGGCAAGAACTCCGCGGAAAACCTCAAGGTCTCCTGAACTTCGTCACGATCAGCGCCAGCCTTCGTGACGCACCCCCGGCTCCCGCCGGGGGATTATTTTTTTCCGCGAACCTTGGCCGCGACGACGATGCGGCGCATCGCGCGACCTTTCCTCCTCCGCCCGGCAGGGCGATCGCATCCGACGGATTGAACCGCGACACGCCCAAGGCCTCGCTCCTCGTTGAAATGCAGCGCGAGATCGCAAACGGTCGCCCGTGGATGGCGTGGAAAACTCCCTCGGCGATAGCCGGTCGGGCGAACGCGGGCGGAGCTGCAAGCGGGCTTCGAGCCCGGCCTGCCGCAAAATATCGAAAACAACCCCATGCAAAGTAGCCGAATACCGCCGGCCGCGATGCTTTCCCGGCGAAAAACATTTTGACACGTCGGGCAAATCAGTGGCACTTGTCGATCATCCCGCGATCCTCAAAAGCTGACCCCTGCCTGACGGCGGGCGCCTGGCGTGATCGCAGGCCCACTCCTATCCTGGAAAGTTGCAACCGCCCGCCGCAGCGAGGCATCGCCTTACGCGTGGCCGAACCCTCGCGCAAGAATGCCGGGCTAACAAACTTCAATTCTCACACGGCATACGCATTCATGGGCGGGACGGCCGAGGCACGGGCAGTCTTGTCTCAGAATTGTCCGTCAGTGGGTCCTACCTGCGGCCCTTACAGTTCGATGACAACCGCCAACTGGCCGATCAACGATGCGACCTCTTCGAGCTGCGCTTCATCGTGCTCATGGACGGCATGCGCCAGCAGCGCGACACATTCATCGTAGGAGCGGGACGCTTCGGTGTGGAGAGATGTTTGCGAAGTCGCTTGCATTGGACTCACTCCGGTTTGCGGCTTGCAAGCTAACGCTGATGGAGCGTCGGCACATCTTACGCTTTCGTCATCTATGCCGCCTGCGGAAGATAATATTCAGCAACAAAGTCAGTTCCTGGCGTCGTGCTTCCTGGGTGCCCGATGGATCCTTTGCTTCCTTCGAAGCAGCCGCAAGTGAACGCGCCTCATGTGCAGGAAGTTACGGTCCGCGCAGCGATACCGCGACCATGACATGATCTTCATTGGACTCTCCCTTCGGTTGAACATTGGTGGCGAGCAGCGTCGTCGGGGTTCGATGCGCGGGCATTACAAAACGGAAAGCAGACGGCCATTCGGCAGTTGCAGCGCTCTGGTTCGTTGGCGCGGCGACCTACAAAGGGCGCGCGGATCGGATGCAGTGATGTCAAAGTGAAAATAACCCCTGCGAGTACCGATCGGATTCGAACAGGCAGCGGCCAATCTGAATCCACCCAGGAAAACACCCAGGAAAACACCCAGGAACGGCAGACGTCCGGGGCTCTTGAGCATCGTCGTCCCCCGGCGATCACTGCTCGAAGTTTCGGACGCTCATCATTTGATCATCGGTGCGGATCATGCGCCCTTTCTTGCCGTCTGACGTCACAAATACGTCCCAGTGCGCTGGACCGCCCCGCTGGACTTCCATAACCAGCGATCCCGTACAGTCCGCTCCCATCGTGTAGGTGCCGCGCAGGTCTTGACGTTGAAAATCGTGCGTGACGCGGGGCGAGGTTTGCCTGGCCGAGAAATTTCCTGCGCCATCAAAATCGAATGGGGCATGCAGATTCGCCTGGCGGCCAATAGGCGAGCCTTGGCCGGTGAAAACGTATCGGCCGCTAAGCTTTACGACCGGGCACGCCTCCTGAGCGGCATTTGCTTTATGGGGAAGCAGGAAAAATGCTCCCGAGGCCAGGCCTGTGCCGATGACGCAAAATGCCGGTGCGGCGGTTCTGCTCAATTTCACGAGAGTCTGCCCTGTCCGTTGCGGAGCTGACAGGGCAAAACAGAAATGAGGCTGAAACAAGGGGGTTATTTGTTCGCCGCGTCATTTCGCTGCGACACAGAATTTGGTCCGCGGCTTGCTGATGCTCGGGATGATAGGAGCGGCTGACCATTGCCATGGATTGAGCAGGGCAACACCGGAAATCGCCGGGCGCAGGGAGATTCGCAATTTGTTGGGTGAAGCGCGGAAGTGAAAGCAGCGGTCAGGGCCGTCGCATTCTGCCACTTTCGGCGCGAGAATACTTCGGATTTCGCGTTGCGGCCCGGAATCCATCTCCCCTGCAGGGTTTGTGGAATCCGAACTCGCGCACCCGCGCGCGCGGGACACCGCGGGACACCTTCGCAACGTGGTGTCTGATTCGAACTCGGGAAATCGCGGTCCTAGTTCACCGGGCTCAGACTCGAAACGTTCTGCAGCGCTCTCGCAGGTGCGCCCATTTTCAGCGGCGATGGCTGCGAACTGGCGTCGCTGCCGGGCACCGGGAATGCGTATCCGAGAATTGCCTTGAGGGTGAAGCGATCCGATCCCGGCGTGAAGCCGTAGCCGGCGCCAAGTTCGACGTCGATCGTGCTGACCTTGAAATCCGTCACCGCGAACAACTGCTGGCTCTGCTGCTGCAGCGGCAGGAAGCTGCCGATCTTGCCGTAATCCGCGTAATATTCGACGCCGATGAAGCGATCCTCCCCGAGATTGCGGGCCAGCCGAACCGCCGGCGCGAAATCGGCCTCCCCGCCGGCCCCGAAGCTCAGGTCGACGATCGGATTGACGATGAATTCCCACTGCGCGTTGCGCACGCCGATGATCGGCCTGATTTCGAGCCCCCACGGGGTCGACGAGAATCGCGGCAGTTCGTAGCCGAGCTCGAAGTTGACGCCATAGAAGAAAGTTCGCTTGCCGGCATCCGGAACCACGAACAGGCTGCGGATCTTGGCGCCGTCCGACAGGAACTGGTCGCCACTGTTGACGGCGAAAGGCAGGTAAAAGCCGGCTTCCCACCAGTCGGTCAGGCCATAGGCAAATTCCGGCGTGCCCTGCAGGGCATGATTAGACGAGAAGCCGCCCGGCACCTCCGGCTGGCTTTGCCCGATCGCGGCGTAGTTCAGATGCTGCTCATAGGTCCATTGTCCGATCGCCGCGATCTCGGCGTTGTAGACCTGGATCTCGTCATGCACCTGGTCGGCGCCGAACGCGGCGCGGGCGCTGATCAACATCGCGGCGACGGCAACCGAAATCCAGCTGCCAATCCGTGAACGGCGCCTCGATAGCGGCATCGTAAACCTGCTTCGCGCAGACTGCGCGGTTTTTCGCGCAATCGACCGCTGCTCCCGCCTTCCCCGACTCGGAAAGGCTCACAACCTGGTTCGTCACAATGTCCTCGGCATCCGCACCGATTGCAACCTTCCAATCCGACATCGCCGTCACATGGCATTGGTATTGCGACCTGCGTCACCGATCGCGATTTCGCGGTTCGACTTCCCGACCGTGCCGGCGACAAGTCCAGACGTTTCCATGAAACCTAGGTTTCCGCGCCCTGTGACCTCATCCTGAGGAGCAAGCCTTCGCCCTTGGGGTGACGGCTTGCATCTCGAAGGATGGCAGCTTGCACGGTCGTCGCCCGCGGCCATCCTTGGGGACGCGTCGCTGCGCAACGCTCCTCAGGATGAGGTTCGTGGAGGAGGCCCAGCTAGCTGGCGGCGGGCGAGATCAGGGCGCCGTCACCGCCGGCGCGGCCTGCGGTCCTGCAGAGCTCCCCCTCCAGCCGGACTGTTCCGCTGGCGAGCAGCCGCAGCGCCGCGGGATAGATCCGGTGCTCGATGCCGAGGATCCGCGCCGCGAGCGTATCCGGCGTATCGTCGTCGTGAACCGCCACCGCGCCCTGCATCAGGATCGGCCCGGCGTCGGTTTCCGGGGTCACGAAATGGACCGTTGCGCCGGAGATCTTCACGCCGGCGGCGAGCGCCTGGCCATGGGGGTCGAGACCCGGAAACGCCGGCAGCAGCGAGGGGTGAATGTTGAGCATCCGTCCGGACCAGCGCTGCACGAATTCGGCGGTCAACAGCCGCATGAAGCCGCCGAGGCAAATCAGCTCGATTCCGTGCCGGTCGAGCGCCGACTGCAGCACCGTCTCGAAGCCTGCCCGATCCGCGCCGAAGGGGCGGGAGTCGATGGTGACGGTCGCGACACCGCTTTCCCCGGCCTTTGCCAGGCCGGCGGCATCCGGCCGGTTGGAAATCACGACAGCGATCTCGGCCGGGAAATCGGCGGCCCTGGCCGCCTCGATCAGCGCGGCCATGTTGGAGCCGCGGCCGGAAATCAGGATTGCGACGCGGCGTTTCATCGCCGCTACCATGCGAGATCGAGATGGCCGTTATAGACCACGCGGTGTTCGCCCTCGGCGGGGATGACTTCGCCCAGTACGGCGACGCTCTCGCCGCTCTCGGTGAGAATATCGGTCACCGCCTCGATCGCGTCGGGCTTGACGATGGCGATCATGCCGATGCCGCAGTTGAAGGTGCGCAGCAGTTCGAGCTCGGCGATGCCGCCCTGCTCGGCCAGCCACTTGAACACCGGCAGCACCGGAAGCCGCGCCAGATCGATCCCGACGCCGAGATGCCGGGGCAGCACGCGCGGAATATTGTCGGTAAAGCCGCCGCCGGTGATGTGGGCAAGACCCTTGATCGCGCCGGTTTGCCGGATCGCGCGCAGGCAGGAGCGCACATAGAGACGCGTCGGCAGAAGCAGCGCGCCGCCCAGCGTCATGACCGGCAGGAACGGCGCCTGCGCCTCGAAGCCGAGGCCGGAGGCCGCGACGATCCTGCGCACCAGGGAAAACCCGTTGGAATGAACCCCCGACGAAGCGAGCCCGATCACCGCGTCGCCGGCGGCGATATCGGGCCGCGGCAGCAGCGTGCCGCGTTCGGCCGCTCCGACGGCGAAGCCGGCCAGGTCGTAGTCGCCGTCCCGGTACAGGCCGGGCATTTCGGCGGTCTCGCCGCCGATCAGCGCACAGCCGGATTCCCGGCAGCCTTCCGCAATGCCGGCGACGATGGCGGCGACGGCCTCCGGATCGAGCTTGCCGCAGGCAAAATAGTCCAGAAAGAACAGCGGCTCGGCGCCCTGCACCACGAGGTCGTTGACCGACATGGCCACCAGGTCGATCCCGATGTCGCCGTGCAGGCCGGTCTCGATCGCGATCTTGACCTTGGTGCCGACGCCGTCGGTGGCCGCGACCAGAACCGGGTCCTTGAAGCCCGCCGCCTTCAGGTCGAACAATCCGCCGAACCCGCCGATTTCGGCGTCGGCGCCGGCACGGGCGGTGGCCCGAACCATCGGCTTGATCAGGTCGACCAGGCGATTGCCGGCATCGATGTCGACGCCCGAATCCGCGTAAGTGAGCCCTTTTTTGCGGTCAATCATGCCCGATTCCAGATGATGGCGGCTGGTTACGTCGGAATCCGCTGTTGCGCAATGGCTCGCAAGCGGCCCGCGCATATACTATGTAGACGGGAACCGGCTCAGGCCGCAAAGAGCCGGGTTTTTGGTAGATCAGGCCGGGTGGCCGGGAAGCGCCGTGAGTATTCCGAACATCATTACACTGGGCCGCATCCTGCTGGTGCCGGTCATCGTCTGGGCAATTGCTTCCAACCAGATGGAGATCGCGTTTGCGACCTTTATCGTCGCAGGCGTCAGCGATGCGGTCGACGGTTTTCTCGCCAAGCGCTTCAACATGGCCAGCGAACTGGGCGCGCTGCTCGATCCCTTGGCCGACAAGGCGCTGCTGGTCTCGATCTATGTGGCGCTCGGGATCTGGGGCGCGGTACCGCGCTGGATCGTCATCCTGGTGGTCTCGCGCGACATCATGATCGTCGGCGCCGTCATGGTGTCATGGTTGTTCGGCAAGCCGATCCCTATGAAGCCGCTGATGGTATCGAAGCTCAACACGGTGGCGCAGGTGGCGTTCGCGGCCCTGGTGCTTGCCGCGCTCGGTTTCGGCTTCAAATCGGCGCCATATGACCAGATCCTGATGGGTTTTGTAACGGTCTTTACACTGGTTTCGGTATCCCTCTATCTCGTGGAGTGGGTGCGGCACATGAGCACGATCGAAGCGAGCTAGCGCCGCTCGAACCCGGAATGGAGTGACTGCGTGACAGGCCGCGTTCAACCCCGTCAGCTTGCCTTGGCGCTGCCGCACGCCGAGAGCCTTACCCGCGACGATTTCCTCGAGGGGCCGGCCAATGCCGCGGGGCTGGCGCTGGTCGAGAGCTGGCCGGACTGGCCGAACCGGACCATGCTGCTGGTGGGACCCGAAGGCTCGGGCAAGAGCCACCTCGCCGCCATCTGGGCCGAGCGGGCCGGCGCGCGCTCGACCGCCGCGCACGCGCTGACCGCCGCAGGCGTGCCGGGCGCGCTGGCGACCGGCGCGCTGGTGGTCGAGGATCTGCGGCCGTCCGACTTCGATGAACGGGCGCTGTTCCACCTTTTGAACCTGGCGCGGGAAGACGAGGCGTCGGTCCTGATCACCGCGCGGCTGCCGCCGTCCGCGTTTGAAGTCGAGCTGCGCGACCTGCGGTCGCGGCTGCGCGCCATACCGACGGTGTCGCTGCTGCCCCCCGACGATCAGCTGTTTCGGGCGCTGCTGGTCAAACTCTGCGCCGACCGCCAGTTGAACGTCGATGAGAGCGTGGTGAGCTATCTCGCAACCCGCATCGAGCGATCATTCGCCGCCGCGCGGCAGGCGGTCGAACTGCTGGACAGCGAAGCCCTGCGGCGCGGCCGCCCGGTCACCCGGGCGCTGGCAGCCGAATTGCTGCGCGATGCCTGATCCGTGCCCACGTTCGTTCGGGCGGGTTGAAGGCGAAGCCGCAGCCCGCCAATTCCGAGACCGACCGGCCATGCTTTTGCGGCCGACCACATCCTAAGGCGCACGAATGGGGCGAGCCATCAGGGTTGCATCCCTTTTTAAACAACTCTTCGTCGGTGCGAGATTGAAGACGCGATGTCGGCAACGGGGCAGAGAACGAACCCGCTCCCGCGGGAGGCAGCTGCGACGCGGTCGGGCGCTTGCTTCCACAGCAGTAACCATTTGAACGAGCGCAGGTGACGGGCGGGCGCTCCGTCTTGAGGATCGAGGGGTTCA
>Ga0302279_10000813_pt1 | contig 46014 bp, 43 predicted proteins | sample III_Bog_N3_3_FD_194541 | JGI IMG/M metagenome (GOLD analysis project Ga0302279, IMG submission 194541) | Peat permafrost microbial communities from Stordalen Mire near Abisko, Sweden - III_Bog_N3_3 | ecosystem: Environmental > Terrestrial > Soil > Wetlands > Peat | place: Sweden: Abisko... | reverse complement strand
GGTGGCGTGGCCGCCGGGGTCTTGGCGGGCGGCGGGATGGGCCCGGTCGCCTTGGCCGGAGGCTGGCTGGTGGGTGGTGGCGCGGCGGCCGGGGTCTTGGCGGGCGGCGGGATGGGCGCGGTCGCCGTGGCCGGAGCCGTGGCCTTGGCCGGGGCTGGGGTGGTGGGCGGGGGTGCGGAGGCCGTGGTCTTGGCCGGGACCGGGGCGGTGGCTGTCGGGGTCGAAGCCGTGGCCTTGGCCGGGGCCGGGGTAGTGGGTGGGGGCGCGGAGACCGGGGTCTTGGCCGGTGCCGGGGTGGTCTTGGCGGGGGGATGGTGGGGGTGGTGGGGATGGTGGGCCGTCCCATGGGCGGGCGATGGGGCCGGCGCGGTCGTCGTGGGGGGAGCAGGTGTCTTGGCGGGGACCGGGGTTGCCCCCCCCGGGGGCGGGGGCGTGGCCCCCAGACCGGTGTGGAACCCAACAATAATGAATATTGCTAGAGAGGTCAGCAGACACGAGCGCAAAGGCCCTGGACGTCGGATGACCAGGCCAATGTTGCTTTCATCACCCTTAAAATCAGCAATATAACGGTTCATGTGAGAGTGCGGTGGCATAGGGCTAGCCGTAGCGACCACCGTCCATTTGCATGATACGGACATCTCAATGTATAAACAAATAATTATTTAAAGGGATCGCAACGCGGACAAACCTACGGCCCGAACCCCCGTCCCATGCGGACACAGGTTCGGGCCGGAATGGCGGGCTACTTGACGGTCAGGCGCAGGGTGTCCCGGGCGATTACCAGCTCTTCGTTGGTGGGGATCACCGCCACGGCGATGCGGGAATCGGGGGTGGAGATGAGACGCTCCTGCTTGCTGCGCTGGGCGTTCAGGTCCTCGTCGATCTTCACGCCCAGGTAGGTCAGGCGGTTGCATACCCAGGACCGGAGCAGGGGGGAATTCTCGCCGATGCCGGCAGTGAAGGTGATGGCGTCCACCCCGTTCATGGCGGCGGCGTAGCCGCCCACGTATTTCAGCACCCCGTACCAGAGGGTTTCCAGGGCCAGCCGGGCGCGCTTGTTCTTGCCGGCGGCCTCCTCCAGCTCCCGGCAGTCCGACGAGACCCCGGAGATGCCCAGCAGGCCGCTCTTCTTGTTGAGCAGGTTGCCCAGGCTCTTGGCGTCCAGGGCCTCCTGCTCCATGAGGGTGGTGAGCACGCCTGGGTCCACGTTGCCGCAACGGGTGCCCATGACCACGCCTTCCAGCGGGGTGAGCCCCATGGAGGTGTCCACGCACTTGCCGCGCTTGACCGCGGTGATGCTGCTGCCGTTGCCCAGATGGCAGGTGATGATCTTCAGCTGGTCAACGGGGCGTCCAACGAGCCGAGCGGTGCGCTCGGCCACATACTGGTGGCTGGTGCCATGGAAGCCGTAGCGACGCAGCCCCAGCTTGGTGGTGAGCTCGTACGGCAGGCCGTAGGTGTAGGCATAGTCGGGCATGGTGTGGTGGAAGGCGGTGTCGAACACGGCCACCTGGGGGACGCCCGGGAACATCTCCTGGGCGGTGCGGATGCCCGAGGCGCTGGCGGGGTTGTGCAGGGGCGCGTAGAAGGCCAGTTCCTCGATCTCGGCCAGCACCGACGGGGTGATGAGCTCGGGATCGCCGAAATTGGGTCCTCCGTGCGCCACCCGATGGCCCACGGCCGACACCTCGCGGTCGCCGGTGAGGACCGTGGCGTGCAGCTGTTCCATGATGGCGGCCAGGGCCTTGCGATGGCCGTTCATGTCCAGGTCCAGGCGGCCCTTCTGGCCCTGGATGGTCCACCGGATGAACCCCTCGGACATGCCCACCCGCTCGGCGATGCCATCGGCCAGGGACGTCTCCGTGTCCATGTCCATGAGGTTGAATTTCAGTGAAGAGGAACCGGCATTGAGGACCAGAATCAGCACAGAGCACTCCAAGCAGTTGGCAACCCTTCCAGTCTAGCCTCCCCGGCGCGCCGGTTCCGGCGTTCCAGGCCAGTTATGCTCAAGGTCACGGCCTTTCCGGGCCCGATGACAGCGGCCATACGGACGTGCGGAGGCACGCAGGTGCGGCCGCTCGGTGCAAGCACCGGCCTAGCCGGGGGGGACCGGAGTCGCGCGGGGAATGCTGATCAGCAGGGAGCCGCCCGCGCAGGAAATCACCGCGCCCAGCCGGGCGCCGGCCTCCTGGGCCCATCGGCTGCAGACATCCCCGCTGGGGCGGGCTGGGTCCAGGCTGCTCGGCACCTCTCCAGCCTGCTCCCAGCCCAGCCGCCAGTGCCCGGGGTCGGCACTGCAGCGGATGCGCAGGGTGTCGGTCCTGGCCAGGGGCAGCACCTGCCGGGTGACGGCGGCCGCATAGCCGCGCAGCAGGTCCCCGGGCCACCGGTCCCACTGGGGCTCGCCCGCGAAGCCCAGCTCGAAGCGGCAACGGAACAGGGTGCCCATGGGCTGCAGGACCGCCAGGAGCTGCGCCCGCCAGAGGGCCCCGGGCTCCAGGCGCTCTTCCGGGAAGGCGGACAGGGCCAAGTGCCGGGACCGGTCCAGGGTGGTGACCCCCTCCTCCAGCACCGCCGTCAGCCGGTCCCGGTCCCGCTGGCTGAGGGGCTGACCCGGGCTGTTCAGGTCCAGGATGCCGCGCACCCCGGCGAGCACGTTGGCCAGGTCGTGGATGGTGGATCTGATCAGGGCTGCCGAGGTCTCATCCATGCTTTGTATCTTTCTGGCATAGCAGCCGCTCCCCCGCTAAACTGCAAGAAAATATAGTATCGCGGAAAGGTCAGGGACCCATGCAACCAGAGACCAAGAAACTGGGCATTCTGCTGATCGAGGCCGGGTTGATCACGCCCGCGCAACTGCAGGACTCCCTGCGCCACCAACGGCTGTCTGGTGGGCGGCTTGGTAGCACCCTGGTGGCCCAGGGCGTGATCAACGAAGACTGCCTCATGGACTTCCTTGCCAAGCAGACGGGTGTCCCGCGGATGGACGTGAAGAACCTGGAAATTCCGCTGTCCGTGCTGCAGCGGGTGCCGCGCCGCATGGCTGAGCAGCTGACCATCCTGCCGGTGGCCTTCAAGGAGCCCAAGTCGCTGGTGCTGGCCATGGCCGATCCCATGGACCTGAGCGCCGTGGACAGCGCGCGGTTCGCCTCCGGGCTGAACATCGAGCCGGTGGTGGCCAGTCAGATGGCCCTGAAGCAGGCCATCGCCGACCACTACACCCGGCTGGCGGCGGCCGGCACCCACGCGGCGCCGAGCATCGAGCTGGCGACGTCCTCCGGGGGCGGCGAAAGCCTGCCGGTGCCCTTCGAGCTGGCGCTCACGCCCATGCCCGCCCCTTCGCCCGCGCCAACGCTTTTGGGTCCGCACGACTTCCCCAAGGATCCCTTCTTCGCTTCCCTGGAGGAGGCCAGTCCGTTCAGCTTCTTCGCGGATCCCAAGAGCACCGATCCGGGCCAGCCCGCGCCCGCCGCGCCGAAACCCGGCACCCAGACCTCGATCATCCACCAGCGCTCCGCCATGTCCGAGCAGGTGGTCCCCCTGGAGAACTACGGGACCCGGGCCCTGATCCTGGGGGTGATCCGGCTGCTCCAGCGCCGGGGGGTGATCAGCCCGGACGAACTCCAGCGGCTGCTCGCCAACCTGGTGGAGGCCCGAGAGATCGATCCGGAGTTCTGATCCGGTGGCGGGGGAGGCGGGATGGGCTGCGCATGCCGATCAAGGGCAAGGCCTGGCCGGCCCCGGACGCCAAAGGGGCTATCCTGGAACCAAGCGCACACCTGAAACACCTATTCCGAGCGGCCCCCGAATCCCGCGCCGCGAGCCACCAGCACTGGACGCCATGGTCATAACCTTCCCCAACCTGTTGACGCTGCTTCGGATCCTGGCAGTCCCCTTCTTTGCCATCGCCGTGTGGTACGGGCATACGGTCGATGCCTGCATCCTGTTCGTGGCGGCGGGGCTGACCGATGTGCTGGACGGCTATCTGGCGCGACGGTTCAACCAGAAATCCGCCCTGGGGGCCATCCTGGACCCGGCCGCGGACAAGCTGCTCATCACCACCGCCTTCATCCTGCTGGCCTTCCCCCACGAAGCCCGGGAGCTCTGCGTGGTGCGGATTCCCCCATGGGTCACCATCCTGGCCATCTCCCGGGACGTGGTGATCGCCCTGGCGGCGCTGCTGGCCTACGACCCGGTGGATCCCAACAAGTTCAAGCCCTCCATCCTGGGCAAGCTGACCACGTTCGTGGAACTGCTGGCCATCTCCCTCAGCCTGCTCATGAACGCCCTGGGCCCCAAGCCGTACTACCGGTTCGTGGTGCCCTGGGTCTACTACCTGATGGCCGTCATGGTGCTGGCCTCGGGGATCCACTACTTCTTCCGCACCACCAGCGGCATCAACGCGGATCCGTCGTGAACGGCGCCCGCGACCGGGTCTGGCCGGGTGTCCCGCTGCCCATCCTGCTGCCGGCCCTGGGCGCGCTGGTGGCCCTGTGGTTCCTGCGCTCCGCCCTGGCGCCGTTCTTCCTGGCCATGGTGCTGGCCTACCTGATGGAGCCGGCCGCAGGGATCCTGTCCCGGCACATGTCCCGAAGCTGGGCCGCCGTGCTGGTGATCTTCGGCTTCGTCCTGCTGGTGGGGCTGCTGCTGTGGCTGATGGTGCCGCCGCTGGTGGCCCAGGTGGAGCGTCTGCTCTACTCCCTGCCTGGCTGGCGGGAGCAGGCCATCACCCGCTGGCTGCCCTGGTTCCAGGCGCACCCGGCGGTTTCGGCCCGGGTCCGCCAGGCCCTGGATGGCCTGGATCCCTTGACCTTCCTGCAGGGCCTGCGGCTGGCCGGCATGGGGCTCATGGGCTGGTTCCTGAACGCCATGACCCTTGTGCTGGTGCCGCTAATCGTCTACTACCTGCTGGTGGAGGGCCCCCGGCTGACCCAGGGCATGGAGTCGCTGATTCCGCTGCGGCATCGGGACCGGGTGCGGAGCGTGGCGGACGAGGTCTACCGGCGCATGGGCGGCTATGTGCGCGGCCAGTTGGCGGTGATGCTGGTGATGTCGCTGCTGCAGGGACTGGGTTTCCAGGTGATGGGCGTGCCCTATGCGTGGGTGCTGGGCCTGCTGGCCGGCATCGCCAACGTGGTGCCCTATTCGCCCTACATCACCGCCCTGCCCATGGCCCTGCTGTTCTCGGCCCTGGCCGGGGCGGGCTGGGGCCACCTGCTGCTGCTGGTGCTGGTGTTCGAGCTGGTGCAGAAGGCCGAGGGATTCTACTTCACGCCCGTGTGGGTGGGCCGGGCCAGCGGGCTGCACCCCCTGGAGGTGCTCCTGGCCATCTTCTGCTTCGGCTACGCGTTCGGCCTCCTGGGGCTGATCTTCGCGGTGCCGCTCATGATCGTCGCCAGCGCCCTGTTCCGCCTCCTGGTGGCCAACTACAAGGCCCAGCCCTGGTTCAACGGCGATACGGAGGGCACGCCCAGTGGTCCGTCTGCGCCTTGATCCGTGTCCCGGACTTGGGCCAGAGTCGCTCCCGGTCAGTCGCATGCGCGACTGCAGCGAGCGGAAAGCGGGGCTTCATGTCAGAGATTCGTGTTCCACCTTCCATGACCCCGATGGGGAATCAGCGGATCAGGGGGCGGCACCAGCGACCGGGCCGATCAGGCGTGCCGAACCTGCTTTCCAGGCAATCTGCCGGCCATAGCGCCTGTACGCCCTTCCGCCACGGCGGTTGCGAAGCAACCGACCGGGGCGACTCTGACGCAAATCCGGGACACGGATCCATCCGAAGACGGGCCCCAGGGTCAGACTACGTCGTAGGCGCCGAAGAAGAAGCCCAGCTCCCGGGTCGCCGAAGCGGGGCTGTCGGAGCCGTGGGTGGCGTTGCGGGTCATGTCCTGGGCGAACCGGGCGCGCAGGGTGCCCGGGGCGGCCTTGGCCGGATCGGTGGCGCCCATGAGTTCGCGCCAGCGCAGTATGGCATTCTCGCCCTCCAGGCAAAGCAGCACCACCGGCCCCTCGATCATGAAGGCTTCCAGGGCGGGGAAGAACGGCTTGCCCACGTGCTCCGCGTAGAACTCCTTGCAGATATCGGGGGTGAGCCGGGCCAGGCGCATGCCGCGCAGGGTCAGGGCCGAGTTCTCGATTTCGCTGAGGATCTGGCCCACGTGGCCGCTGGCCACAGCGTTCGGCTTGATGATGGCGAAGGTGCGCTCGATACCCATGGGTGTCACTCCAGATGCCCCGGAACGGTGCCGGGAATTGCGAACGGTCCGATCCGCGGAATCCGCGGCAGAAACGGTGTCGGTGGAATGGCAGCATACCATTGCCGGGCGGCCCCTGGTGCTCCCTGGTGCCCGGCCGAAACCCGCCTTGACGAGGCTTGATTAACGGTATATAATATCGCCTCCGACGGGCGGCGAATTTACGACCAGTGCTGGGAAATTTCGCGCTTCGAAGGTACAATCGATGGCTTGACGCGATTGGACTCCAGCATGCTTGATAATCTCCTTAAGAAACTGATTGGCTCCAAGAACGATCGCGAATTGAAGCGACTCTGGGCCAAGGTCCAGGCGATCAACGCCCTGGAACCCGCCATCCAGGGGCTCACCGACGAGGAGCTCAAGGCCAAGACTCCCTATTTCAAGGGACTTCTGGCGGATGGCGCGACGCTGGACGAGATCCTGCCGGAGGCCTTCGCGGTGGTCCGGGAAGCTTCCCGGCGGGTGCTGCGCATGCGGCATTTTGATGTTCAGTTAATTGGTGGCATGGTCCTGCACGGCGGCTCCGTGGCGGAAATGCGCACCGGCGAGGGCAAGACCCTCACCGCCACCCTGCCGCTGTATCTGAATGGGCTGGCGGGCAAGGGCGCCCATCTGGTCACCGTCAACGACTACCTGGCCCGGCGCGACGCCGAGTGGATGGGCCGGCTCTACAACTGGCTGGGCCTGTCCGTGGGCGTGGTCCAGCACGGGCTCACCGACGAGGAACGGCGCGACGCCTACGGCTGCGACATCACGTACGCCACCAACAACGAGATCGGGTTCGACTACCTGCGCGACAACATGAAGTGGTCGCTGGAGGAGTTCACCCAGCGCGGCTTCACCTTCGCCATCGTGGACGAGGTGGACTCCATCCTCATCGACGAGGCCCGGACCCCGCTGATCATCGCCGGCTCCAGCGAGGAGGACACCTCCAAGTACTTCCGCATCGACGGGGTGGTGCCGCGGCTGAAGCAGGAAGTGGACTTCAAGGTGGACGAGAAGGACCGCCAGGTGACCCTCAGCGACGAGGGCATCCGCCATGCCGAGCAGCTGCTGGGCGTGCCCAACCTCTACGATCCCTCCGCCATCGAGACCCTGCACGGGATCAACCAGGCCCTGCTGGCTCACAACCTCTACAAGCGGGACGTGGACTACATGGTCCGGGAGAAGGAGGACGGCAAGGGCCTGGAGGTGGTCATCGTCGACGAGTTCACCGGCCGCATGATGCCGGGCCGCCGCTGGTCCAACGGGCTGCACCAGGCCATCGAGGCCAAGGAGGGGGTCGAGGTCAACGCCGAGAACCAGACCCTGGCCACCGTCACCTTCCAGAACTTCTTCCGGATGTACAAGACCCTGGCGGGCATGACCGGCACCGCCGAGACCGAGGCCACCGAACTGCTGCAGATCTACAAGCTGGAAGTGGTGATCATCCCCACCAACATGCCCATGGTCCGCAGCGACTTCGCCGACACGGTGTACTCCACCAAGGCGGGCAAGAAGAAGGCCATCGTCGAGGAGATCAAGGAGCTGCACGGCAAGGGCCAGCCGGCCCTGGTGGGCACCGCCAGCATCGAAAGCAGCGAGGACCTGTCCGACGCCCTGAAGCAGGCCAAGATCCCCCACGTGGTGCTCAACGCCAAGCACCACGCCCGGGAGGCCGAGATCATCGCCCAGGCCGGACGCAAGGGGGCGGTGACCATCGCCACCAACATGGCCGGCCGCGGCACCGACATCGTCCTGGGCGGCAACCCCGAGGGCATGGCCCGCATGGCGGCGCAGAAGCAGGAAATCGCCCTGTATGACGCCGACGGCAAGGAGACCCCCGAGTTCCTGGAACTGGTGGCGCAGATGGCCAAGCAGACCGAGGCCGAGAAGCAGGAAGTCATTCAGGCGGGTGGCCTGCACATCCTGGGCACCGAGCGCCACGAAAGCCGGCGCATCGACAACCAGCTGCGCGGCCGTGCTGGCCGGCAGGGCGACCCCGGCTCCAGCCGCTTCTACCTGAGCCTGGAAGACGATCTCATGCGCATCTTCGGCGGCGACCGGATCAAGAGCATGATGTCCACCCTGGGCATGGTCGACGAGGAGCCCATCGAGGCGGGCATGGTGACCCGGGCCATCGAGCGCTCCCAGAAGCGGGTGGAGGCCCATCACTTCGAGGTCCGCAAGCACCTGCTCGAGTACGACGACGTGATGAACAAGCAGCGCATCTTCTTCTACGGGCTGCGCTGCGAGATCCTCAAGGGCAACACCAAGGAATACGTGCTGCGCGTGGCCGCCGAGATCGTCGAGGGCCTGCTGCACGACTACCTGCCGGAAAAGGGCCTGCGCGACCTGGACGGCCTGCGGGAACGCTTCGAGCAGCTGTTCGCCATGGGCGGGGTGGACCTGGAAGCCATCGCCGCGCAGTCCATGCCCGAAGGCATCGAGACCCTGTCCGGCCTGGTCACCGCCGCCTACCTGGACAAGGAGCGGCGCCTGGGCAGCGAGGAGATCCTGCGCTGGCATGAGCGGGTGGCCATCCTGCAGATCATCGACTCCGCCTGGAAGCGCCACCTGCTGGTCATGGACCACCTGAAGGAGGCCATCGGCTTCCGGGGCTACGGCCAGAAGGATCCCCTGGTGGAGTACAAGCGCGAGAGCTACGAGTACTTCGAGCAGATGCGCTTCGGCTACGAGGACGAGATCATCAGCTACCTGTACCGGGTGGAGCCCCAGGCCGCCTATGTGCCCGAGGAGGATGGCCTGTTCCGGGGGGCCTCCGGGGTCCAGGAACTGGGCCCCGACGAAGAGGGCACGGTGACCGACGTGTCCTCGGCCGGCGAGCCGGTGCAGCGGGTCATGCGCTTCAGCGCCGGCGGCATCGAGGAAGACTAGGGCTTGTCCACGTTATAGGGCCGGGTCCCTCCAGGGCGCCCTGTTCGCTCCCGGTCAGTCGCATTCGCGACTGCCGTGAGTGGAAACCATGCCTTGGGTCCAGGAGCCAGTGTTCCTTGCTGACAACGGCCGGGCTTTGTGGTTGGCTAGAGTCATGGAACTGGTGATCGTCACAGGCATGTCGGGGGCCGGCCGGCGTTCGGTGCTGGGCGCCCTGGAGGATGCCGGCTGCACGGCCCTGGACAATGTTCCCGCCCGGTTGCTTGAGCCGCTGCTGGAACTGGAAGCCAAGCTCAACCCCAGTCGCCCGCGCCTGGCCGTGGGCATGGACAACCGGCATCCGGAGTTCGCCTCGGAACTGGCGCCCCTGGTGGACCGGCTCATGGACAGCAGCATTCCGGTGTACGTGGTGTTCGTGGAGGCCAACGACGATGTGCTGCTGCGCCGCTTTTCCGAATCCCGGCGGCCGCACTTCCTGGCCCGGGACGGCGCGGTGGCCGACGCCATCGCCAAGGAGCGGGCCCTGCTGGAGCCGGTGCGGGCCATGGCCAGCGCCATCATCAACACCAGCACCCTGACCCTGTCCCAGCTGCGCAAGCGGATCACCGAGATGCTGCCGGACCTGCCGGTGGAGGGCACCACCCTGCGCCTGGTCAGCTTCGGCTTCAAGCACGGCACGCCGGTGGAATCGGACATGGTTCTGGACGCCCGGTTCCTGCCCAACCCCCACTACGTGGCCGAGCTGCGCGAACTGACCGGCAAGGACGCTCCCGTGCGGGACTTCCTGCTCAAGTCGGACGCCTTCTGCACCTTCCTGGCGCTCACGGAGAACTGGGTGCTGTGGGCCTGGCCGTTCATCCAGCAGGAGGGCCGGGCCTACCACAACATCGCCATCGGCTGCACCGGCGGCCAGCACCGCAGCGTGGCGCTGGTGGAGATGCTGGCCCAGCGCCTGCGCCGGGACATCCCCAAGCTGGTGGTGGTGCACCGGGAGATGGCCGGCTAGGACGGGCATCTGGCGGCCGGACGCTTGGGGGAATGGCCAAGCACGGGTATCCTTGATCAATGGCGCGTTCCAAGACCTCTTTCCGTCTGCTGTTGGCCACGGCCATGCTCAGCCTCCTGCCCCTGTACGGACTGTGGGTGTGGAAGGGTGCCGGGCCGCTGGGCGCCCAGGCCACGGTGCTGGTGCCCCGGGGCGCCTCGGTGGAGGCCCTGGCCGATCAGCTGGAGCAGGCCGGCATCATTCGCTCCGCCGCGCTGTTCAAGGTCTGGGCCCGGGCCCGGCGGCTGCAGCTGATCCGCGGCGAGTATTCCTTCCGGCCGCGGGCGAGCCTGTCGGAAGTGGCCAACAAGCTCAAGCGCGGCGATATCCACTACACGGTCATTACCGTGCCGCCGGGCATCCACGCCTGGGCGGTGCAGCACCGGTTCAAGGACTTCATCCCCGAGGACGTGTTCTGGACCCTGTGGAAGAGCCCGCACCTGGCGGCGGTGGCCGGGTTCCCCCAGGCGCCGGACCTGGAGGGCCTGGTGGCGCCGGCCAGCTACCGGGTGAACCACGCCCTGGAACCCGAGGAGATCTTCCTGATGCTGATGGAGACCTTCCGGGACAAGGTGCGGCCCACTCTGGACGGCGGCCCGCTGTCCCCCTACCACACCCTGATCCTGGCCAGCATGGTGGAGAAGGAGACCCCCATCCCGGCCGAGTTGCCGCGGGTGGCCGGCGTATACGCCCAGCGGCTGCGCCTGGGCATGCGGCTGCAGTGCGACCCCACCTCCCTCTACGCCCGCTGGAAGAGCGGCGATCTGCGCTTCACCGGGCCCACCCCCGAGGATATCCATCGGCCCAGCCCCTACAACACCTACACCGTGGCCGGGCTGCCGCCGACGCCCATCGCCGCGGCCGGGCCGGCCGCCATCGCCGCCGCCAAGGCGCCGGAGCTGGGTCCGGAGCTGTACTTCGTGGCCACCGGGCACGGCGGGCACGTCTTCGCGGCCAGCCTGGCCGAACACAACCACAACGTCGGCCAGTACCGCCAGGAAGAGGCGCGCAAGCGCAAGGCGGCCGCCCGTGGCTAAGCTCCGGATCGACCTGCTGCTGGTGCAGCGCGGCCTGTGCGAAAGCCGGGCCAAGGCCCACGCCCGGATCATGGCCGGGGACGTGCTGGTGGCGGACCGGCCGGTGACCAAGGCCGGGGCCCTGGTGCCGGAGGAGGCACCGGTACGGCTGCGCGGCGAGGCCTTGCCGTTCGTCAGCCGGGGCGGGCTCAAGCTGGATCACGCGCTCACCCAGTTCGGCCTGGATCCGGCCGGATGGGTCTGCTTCGACGCGGGCGCCAGCACCGGAGGCTTTACCGACTGCCTGCTACAGCGGGGGGCGGTGCGGGTCTACGCCGCGGATGTGGGCACCAACCAGCTGCACTGGAACCTGCGCCGCGATCCGCGGGTGGTGTCCATGGAGCAGGTGAACCTGCGCTACTGGGACCCGGCCAGGGTGCCGGAGCGCTGCCGGCTGCTGGTGGCGGACCTGAGCTTCATCTCCCTGCGCCTGGTGATCCCGCCCCTGCTGCCCTCCCTGGAGCCGGGCGCCGACGCGGTGCTGCTGGTGAAGCCGCAGTTCGAGGCGGGCCGGGACGAGGTGGGCTCGGGCGGCATCGTCCGGGATCCGGCCACCCACGAGCGGGTCCAGCGGGAGATCTGGGACTTCTTTGCCGGCACGGCCCTGCGGCCCCTCGCCCTGTGCCCCAGCCCGATCCTGGGCGGCGAGGGCAACAAGGAATTCCTGCTGCACCTGCGTCTGGACCCGGAGCCCCGCCCATGATCCGCATCCTGTCCATCCTGGTGGAACTGCTGAGCCTGCTGGGACTGCTCTACGGCTACAGCCGCAGGGGCCGGCACCTGATGCTGCTGTGCGGCCTGCTGCTGCTGCTGGGCGGCCCCATCCACAACCGCGTGCGCGGCTTCGTGCTGGCCCAGGTGGCGGCGCTGCGGCACTGACACCGACCTGCCCCGGCGACCGCCCCCGGACATTCGCAAACGCCCGTCCCGGCCCGCACGGCCTGCGGGGCTAGGAGCCGGAATGTGGCCCGAAGCGCGAAGCACCCGCGCCCCGCCGGCCGGATCCACCGGTTCCGCTCCCGGGCGAGGCGGGTTTCCGGGTCGGAGCCCACGGAAGGTCGGAATACCATGGGCGCCAGGAGCGACCGGAAGCCCAATGGCTAACGGCCATGCATGGTTAAAAAAAGGTTTTTACATTGCTTGAGCGCTGGAAACAAACCTGAAAAAACATTGAGCAAAAAGCACCAACCCGGTAAATGCCCACGCTCGTCATTGAAGGCAAGGCAAAGCACTGGGCGAGCACTTGATTAGAAATAAATTAAAATTATGATCTTGCATGCAAACGTTTCCGTGAGCAAGATATCCCTATCGCAACCCCTGACAACCTGATCGCAACCAACGACCCCATCATTTCGGTAGGCGAATATGACAGACCCAGTCATGGCTAATGGCCACCCTTTGGCTTCCTATATCGACCACACCATCCTCAAGCCCGAGGCCCAGCAGGCGGAGGTGGAGCGCCTCTGCGCGGAGGCGATCCGCTACCAGTTCGCCTCCGTGTGCGTGAACCCGACCTGGGCGCCGCTGGTGGCCGGCCAGCTGAAGGGCAGCGGGGTCCGGACCTGCTGCGTGGTGGGCTTCCCCCTGGGGGCCACCCCCACCGAATGCAAGGTCCACGAGACCCAGGTCTGTGTCCGCAACGGCGCCGACGAGATCGATATGGTCATCAATGTCGGGGCGCTCAAGGACGGGCATGCCGATCGGGTGCAGGCGGACATCGCGGCGGTCAAGCAGGCCTGCGGCACCGCCGCCCTGAAAGTGATCATCGAGACCTGCCTGCTGACCGATGCCGAAAAGGTGCTGGCCTGCCAGCTGAGCTGCGCCGCCGGCGCGGATTTCGTCAAGACCTCCACCGGCTTCAACAAGGGCGGGGCCACCACGGCCGATATCGCGCTCATGCGCCGCACCGTGGGCCCCGGGATCGGGGTGAAGGCTTCCGGCGGGGTCCGCACCCAGGCCGACGCCCTGGCCATGATCGCGGCCGGTGCCTCCCGCATCGGTGCCAGCGCGGGTATTGCCATCATTGGGAAATAGCGAATAGCGCGACCGGCGGCAGCCCGGACCGGGAGGTCCGGGCCCGCATCCGGCTGCGCGTCTGCCCAGGATGGGCATGTTCTTGCAGGGCGTGATCTCCGTAGCTGCATGCGGGTTCAGGCCTGTTCCAGGTGTGCAGCCAATTCAATCCAACCAACCTTAGGGGTAGTCCATGAAGAAACTCTTCCCGTTCGTCGCGGCCCTGGCCATGTGTGGCGCGAGCCTGATGGCCGCCGGCAACGGTCCGGTCGAAGTCAGCAAGGTCACCAAGGACATCAACGCCTCGGTCACCAAGAAGAAGTACACCATCGCCACCGTGGTCAAGGTCGACGGCATCGCCTGGTTCGACCGCATGCGCGCCGGCGTCAAGCAGTTCAAGGCCGATACCGGCCACGACACCTGGATGGTGGGGCCCTCCCAGGCCGACGCCGCCGCCCAGGTGCAGATCATCGAGAACCTCATCGCCCAGAAGGTCGACGCCATCTGCGTCGTGCCGTTCTCGGTGGAGGCGGTGGAGCCCGTGCTGAAGAAGGCCCGGGAGCACGGCATCGTGGTGATCGCCCACGAGGCGTCCAACCTGCAGAACAGCGACTTCACCCTGGAAGCCTTCGACAACCGCGCCTACGGCGCCAAGCTGATGGAAGTCCTGGGCAAGTCCATGGGCGGCAAGGGCAAATACGTCTGCACCGTCGGCAGCCTGACCTCCAAGAGCCAGAACGAGTGGATCGACGGTGGCGTCGACTACCAGAAGAAGCATTTCCCCGGGATGCAGGAAGTCACCAAGCGCCTGGAGACCTCGGACGACGCCAACACCGACTACACCAAGCTGAAGGAGACCCTCACCGCCTATCCTGACCTCAAGGGCGTGCTGGGCGGCCCCATGCCCACCTCGGCGGGCGCTGGCCGGCTGATCGCGGAACGCGGCCTGAACGGCAAGATCTTCTTCGCGGGCACGGGCCTGGTCTCCGTGGCCGGCGAGTACCTGAAGAACGGCAACATCCAGTACATCCAGTTCTGGGATCCGGCGGTGGCGGGCTACGCCATGAACGAACTGGCCGTCATGGTCCTTTCCGGCAAGAAGGCCCAGATCAAGGCGGGCATGAACCTGGGGCTGAACGGCTACACCAGCCTGCTGGCCACCGATGCCAAGAAGCCCAACCTGCTCTACGGTGCGGGCTGGGTCGGTGTGAACAAGAACAACATGGACCTGTACAACTTCTAAAGACACGCCTGGAGTGCTCCGCAAGGGCGGAGCACTCCAGCTTCTTTCTGGTTTCAGCAGCCTAGGCGATTTCAATGGGTAATGTTTATCTCGAGTTGAGGAATGTCAGCAAGCGGTTCTCGGGCGTCCAGGCGCTGGACGGCATCTCGCTGGCCATCCAGCCCGGTGAGATCCACTGCCTCGCGGGGGAGAACGGCTCCGGCAAGTCCACCGCCATCAAGGTGATCTCCGGGATCTACCAGCCTGACGAAGGCGAGATCCTCATCGACGGCCAGCCGGTGACCGGCATGTCTCCGGCCGACGCCATCGCCCTGGGGGTCCAGGTGATCTACCAGGACTTCTCGCTGTTCGGCAACCTGACCGTGGCCGAGAACCTGGCCCTGAACACCCAGCTCCGGGAGCGGAAGACCTGGGTGAACTGGAAGCGGGGCCGGAAGCTGGCCCAGGACGCCCTGGCCAATCTGGGCGTGAGCATCGATCTGGATGCCCGGGTGGACACCCTGTCCACGGGACAGAAGCAGCTGGTGGCCATCGCCCGCGCCCTGGTGGACAACGTCCGCCTGATCATCATGGACGAGCCGACCAGCGCCCTGACCGGCAAGGAGGTGGGCGCGCTGTTCAAGATCGTCCGCGAAATCCAGGCCAAGGGCATCGCCATCCTGTTCGTGAGCCACAAGATGCGCGAGATGCTGGAGATCAGCGAACGCATCACGGTGATCCGCAACGGCCGCAAGATCGCCGACGGCCCGACCCGCGACTTCACCGAGGCCATCATCACCAAGCACATGACCGGGCTGGATCTGCAGACCGACACCTTCACCTGGCAGGCGACGGATCCCGCCGGCCCGCCGCGGCTGGAGGTGCAGGGCCTGACCCTGCCCTGGTGCTACGAGGACCTGGATTTCCGGCTGCATCCGGGGGAGATCGTCGGCATCTCGGGCCTGCTGGGCTCCGGCCGCACCGAGTTCGCCCTGTCCCTGTTCGGGCTGCTGCCCGGCTACCGGGGGCAGATCCGCATGAACGGCCAACCGGTAAAGATCGATGGCGTCCAGGCGGCCATCGACCACAAGATCGCCTACGTGCCCGAGGATCGCCTGAGCGAGGGCCTGTTCGCGACCCAGTCCATCAACCGGAACCTGCTGTCCACCATGTACAGCCGCATTTCCCGGCACGCGATCATCGATCGGGATCTGGCGGACCAGATGGCGTCCGGCATGATCCACAAGCTGGTGATCGCCACCCCCACCGGCGAGAAGCCGGTGAACCAGCTGTCCGGCGGCAACGCCCAGCGGGTGGTGATCGGCCGCTGGCTGATGACCGGCGCCCAGGTGCTGATCCTGAACGGACCCACCGTCGGCGTGGACGTGGGCTCCAAGGCGGAGATCCACAGGATCGTCCGGGCCCTGACCCGGGAGGAAGCCCAGTTGAGCGTGATCATGATTTCGGACGACGTCCCGGAACTGATCCAGAACTGCAATCGCATCGTGATGATGCACAAAGGACGTTTCGTGGAGGAATTGGTGACAGCCCTGACGACGGAAGACGAGATCAACGCCAAATTGAAGTCGTTCGGTTGAGGGGGCGGACATGAGACTCTTCCGCAGACCCGAAACGGTCATCGGCCTGATCGTGATCCTGGCCATGATCAGCATCGGCATCGCCAATCCGGCCTTCTGGGACCTGGAGAACTTCTTCGGGCTGCTCCAGAGCAACATCACCATCGGCATCATGGCCCTGGGGGTCATGCTGGTGATGATCTCGGGCGGCATCGACGTGTCGGTCCCGGCCATCGCCGTCGCCGGCATGTATCTGACCGTGAACGGCATGCTATTGACCCACTACAACGGGGTGTTCCTGCCCTTCCTGGTCTCGACCCTGATCGGCCTGCTCCTGGGTGGCCTGAACGCCGTGCTGGTGCACAAGTTCAAGATGATCCCCCTGATCGTCACCCTGGGCACCGCCAGCATCGTGCGCGGGCTGGTGCTGGGGATCGTCGGCACCAGCCAGATCAACATCGACCGGTTTCCCAAGTGCCTGATCCAGTTCACCAAGGGCAACATCTACACCATCGTCAAGCCGGACGGGACCACCTCGGGCCTGACCTCCATGCTGCTGATCTACCTGGGGGTGGCCCTGGCCATCCACATCCTGCTGCGCTACACCATGCTGGGCCGCAGCGTCTACGCCATGGGCGGGGCGCCGGAATCGGCCACCCGCGTGGGCTTCAGCCTGAAGAAGACCACCTTCCTGGTCTACTGCATCTCGGGCGCCCTGGCCGGGTTCGCCGGCATGCTCCACTCCTCCATGATCTGGCTGTGCAATCCCCGGGACTTCGTGGGCATGGACATGCAGGTGATCGCGGCGGTGGTGCTGGGCGGGGCCTCCATCTTCGGCGGCAGCGGCAGTGTGGCCGGGACCATGATCGGCGTGTTCATGCTGGTGATGGTCAAGAGCAGCCTGATCCTCATGAAAGTGGAGACCACCTGGCAGCTGGTGGTGCTCGGGACCATTCTGATCGTCGCCACGGCCCTGTCGGCCTTGCGCGATCGCAAGCAGCGCGTGTGAGGGAGAGGGCGTCATGAAATCCGTATTCGGGGCGCACCGGCGCCTGGGCCTGAGCAGCAACCTGATCCAGCTGGTGGTGATCACCGTGCTCATCTTCGTTGCCATGAGCCTGATCGCGCCGGACAAGTTCCTCACCTACTACAACTTCGAATCCATCTCGTTCATGTTCCCGGAGCTGGGGCTGCTGTCCATCGCCATGATGCTGGCGATGCTCACCGGCGGCATCGATCTTTCGGTGATCGGCGTCGCCAACATGTCCTCCATCCTGGCCGGGGTGTTCTTCGCCCACACCCTGGGGGCCGACTCCACGGCCAGCAACGGGCACCAGATGCTGTTCGTGGGCTACGGCGTGGCCCTGAGCCTGGGGATCGGCCTGCTGGCGGGCGCCCTCAACGGCTTCCTGATCACCAGGCTGCGCATCACCCCGATCCTGGCCACCATCGGCACCGGCCAGCTGTTCACCGGGATCGCCCTGGTGGTCACCGGCGGGCCGGCCATCACCGGCTTCCCGGCCTACTGGGCCGCCATCGGCGGCGGCACCCTGCTGGGGCTGGCCATCCCGTTCTGGATCTACGTGGTGGCGGCCATCGGCACGGCCTTCCTGCTGTCCCGGACCGTGTTCGGCATCAACCTGATGCTCATCGGCACCAACGCCAAGGCCGCCCTGTTCGCCGGCCTGAAGCGCGAAAAGATGGTGTTCCTCAGCTACGTGATGACCGGGGGCCTGGCCAGCATGGCCGGGATCCTGCTCTCGGCCCGCACCAACGCCGCCAAGTCCGACTACGGCGTGTCCTACCTGCTGCAGGCGGTGCTGATCGCCGTGCTGGGCGGGACCAACCCCTCGGGCGGCAAGGGCGGCGTGCTGGGGCTGTTCATCGCCGTGCTGGCGCTGATGTTCCTGTCCAGCGGGTTCCAGATCATGCGCTTCAGCATCCATCTGATCGATTTCATTTGGGGCGCGTTCCTGGTGGGCGTCATCATTCTCAACGTGGTCCTGGAAAAGCGGAACGGGAAACGACATGCCTGAATCCATCGTCGAACTCAAGCGAGCCTTCTTCACCGACAAGGAGCAGGAGGTGTTCGGCTCCGGGGAACTGTCGGTCAGCCTGTTCCGCTATGACAGCGGCATCGAGGCGGTGCGGATCCGCAACAGCCGGGGCCACATCGTGGTGCTGCCCTTCATGGGGCAGATGGTCTGGGACGTGGTGTTCGACGGCGTCTGCCTGACCATGGCCAACATGTTCCGCCAGCCGGTGCCGGCCCAGGTGATCGTGGAGACCTATGGCTGCTTCGCCTTCCACAGCGGCCTGCTGCGCAACGGCTGCCCGTCGCCCGAGGACAGCCACGCGCTGCACGGCGAGATGCCCTGCGCGGCCATGGACCGCGCCTCCATCGTCTGCGGCGAGGATGCCCAGGGGCCCTTCCTGGCCCTGGTGAGCGAGCGGGAATACGCCATGGGCTTCGGCAGCCATTACCTGGCCGCGCCGCGGGTGGTGCTGCGGCCCGGCGCCACGCTGTTCGACCTGGAGATGCACGTGCGCAACCTGTCCATGGCTCCCATGGATCTGATGTACCTCTGCCACGTCAACTTCGCCATGGTGCCGGATGGCGAGATCTTCCAGGGGGCGGCGTTCAGCCCCGAGGACACCTGCGTGCGCACCTCCATTCCCGGCCACGTGGTGCCGACCCCGGCCTACCTGAAGCAGGTGGAAGACCTGGCCAGCCACCCGGAACGCTCGAAGGTGTTCCGCGATCCCGGGCAGTACGACCCCGAACAGGTGTTCTTCATCCGCAACCTCAAGCGCGACCGGGACGGCATGACCCACATGATGGTGCGCCGGCCGGAACGGGACGCTTTCTACATCTCTTGGCCACTGAAGGACCTGCCCAGGACCACCCGCTGGTTCCTGTGCAATTCCGACCAGTCGGTGGGCGCCTTCGCGCTGCCCGGCACCTGCGAACCGGAAGGCTACCTGGCGGAGAAGCGCAAAGGCAACGTGCGCGTGCTGGCGGGCGGCGAGCAGGCCGACTTCAAGGTCACCCTCGGGTATCTCGACCCGGACCGGGCGGAGATCGCCCGGATCGCCATCGGACAGCTCAAGTAGGCTCGTAGCATCTTTGGAATAGACAGGGAGACAGCATATGGCAGGGCGAATCGCAGTGGTCGGCAGCAACATGGTGGACCTGGTCACCTACACGGACCGGATGCCGCGCATGGGTGAAACCATCGAGGCTCCGGAATTTTCCATGGGCTTCGGCGGCAAGGGCTCCAACCAGGCCGTGGCCGCCGCGCGCATGGGCGGCGACGTGATGATGGTCACCAAGGTGGGCGACGACATGTTCGGGCCCAACACGCGCCAGAACTACCTGGACAACGGCATCGACGCCACCTACGTGGAGACGGTGCCGGGGGCCAGCAGCGGCGTGGCGCCGATCTTCGTGGACCCGTCGGCGGAGAACTGCATCTTCATCATCAAGGGCGCCAACGGGCACCTGCTGCCGGCCGATGTGGACCGGGCCGCCGAGGCGCTCAAGCGCTGCAAGCTGATCGTGCTGCAGCTGGAAGTGCCGCTGGAGACCGTCTACCGGGTCATCGCCTTCGGCGCCGAGCACGGCATCGAGACCCTGCTGAACCCGGCCCCGGCGGTGCAGGGCCTGGACCTGGCCCGCTGCGGCCAGGTCACCTTCCTGGTGCCCAACGAGACCGAGCTGGCCACCCTCACCGGCATGCCCACCGAATCCAACGAGGAAGTCCTGGCCGCGGCCCGTTCGGTCATCGCCCGGGGTACCCGCACCGTCATCGTGACCCTCGGCAAGCGGGGCTCCATGCTGGTCACCGCGGACCGGCACGTGCTGATCCCCGGCTGCCCGGTCCAGGCCGTGGACACCACCGGGGCGGGCGACGCCTTCATCGGCAGCTTCGCCCACTTCTACGTGGCCTCGGGTGACCTGGAGGCCTCCCTGCGCGGCGCCACCCTGTACGCGGCCGACGCGGTCACCCGCCCGGGCACCCAGAAGTCCTACGCCGACGCCGCGGGCTTCGCGGCCTTCTGCGCCCAGCAAAAGGCCTAGCCCCCCAGCGCCTGCAGATCGGCCACCTCGAGGATCGCCTTGGGGTGGCCTTCGGCGGCCACCTGGACCATGGCCCGGCCCAGCTGGTCGCTGTCCAGGACCATGCCCGGGGCCAGGCGCCTGAACAGCGGGACCAGGGGGCGGAGCAGGGTGTACAGGATCCGGTAGACCCGGGTCCGGGAGCGGATCCCGTGCCGGGGCTGGATGAAGGCCGGGCGCAGCATGTGCGCGGAGCGGAAGGGCAGGGCCAGCAGGGCGTTCTCGGTCCGGCCCTTGACCCGGGCCCACATGATCCGGCCGCTGGCGCTGCTGTCGGTGCCGACCCCGGACACGTACAGGAAGCGCAGGCCGGGATTCAGCCGAACCAGGACCTGGGCGGCGGCCAGGGTGTAGTCGTAGGTGATGCGCTGGTAGCTGGGCTCGTCCAGGCCCAACGAGGAGACGCCCAGGCAGAACAGGCAGGCGTCGTAACCGGCCAGTTCCGCCGCCACCGGCGTGAAGTCCAGGAACGAGGCCACCAGGCACTCCCGCAGGCGGGGGTGGCGCTGCCCCAGGGGGCTGCGGCCCACGGCCAGCACCTGCTCCACCCGGGGATCGGCCAGGCATTCCCGCAGGGCGGCCTGGCCCACCATGCCGTTGGCGCCAAACAGGATGATCTTCATGGAAAGGCCCCCAGGCAGGGCCGGCGCCGGGCCGGCCAGTTTCTGACAACATGACGTAAAATGTCATACAGCCCATCTTCGACGGCCGCCGGGCCCCTGTCAAGGCCCCGCCTGGCCGCCATGGGCTAAACCTGCAACCCTGGCCGGGGTCCAACCCTGGACGGTCACGCCTCCCGGCATTGGCCGGGGCCGGCGCTTTCCGGCATGATGCAGTAAGCCTTCGGCCCCTTCGAGGTCCCTTGATGTCCAGCGATCCCAGCGATCCCAGCGATCCCCACGATTCCAGTCCCCTCATTCGGCTGTCCGGCATCCGGAAGGTCTACGCCATGGGGGACATGGAGGTGCGGGCCCTGGACGGCGTCTCCCTGGATATCCAGCGGGGCGAGTACGTGGCGATCATGGGGCCGTCCGGATCGGGCAAGTCCACGATCATGAACCTCATCGGCTGCCTGGACAGCCCTTCCGCCGGCACCTACCACCTGAACGGCAAGCTGGCCTCGGCCATGTCCGACGATGAGCTGGCCGGCATCCGCAACGAGGAGATCGGCTTCGTCTTCCAGACCTTCAACCTGCTGGCCCGGACCACGGCCCTGCAGAACGTGGAGCTGCCCCTGGTCTACGCGGGCGTCCCGTCCCGGGAGCGGCACCCCCTGGCCCTGCGGGCCCTGGACAACGTGGGGCTGGCGCCCCGGGCCGACCACATGCCCAACCAGCTGTCAGGCGGCCAGCGCCAGCGGGTGGCCATCGCCCGGGCCCTGGTGAACAACCCCTCCATCCTGCTGGCGGACGAGCCCACCGGGGCGCTGGACACCCGCACCAGCGTGGAGATCATGCTGCTGTTCGAGGAGCTGTACCAGAAGGGCAACACCCTGATCCTGGTCACCCACGAAGAGGACATCGCCCGGCACGCCCACCGCATCATCAAGCTGCTGGACGGCCGGATCATCCACGACGAGCCCAACATCCCCATCAGCAGTGCCGAGCATCTGGCGCGGCTGCAGGGGTAGGGCTTCCCTGGAAAGGGACCCGGGATCTTCAAACTCGGCGTCCCGGTCGCGGTCGGGTTTCTCTCCGTCGGTGGTCAGGAAATCCGTCCACCGGGAGCGCAGGTTGCCCGAGATGTGGAGCATGAGGGTGATGAGGCTGTTGGCGTCGGGATCGAGGCGCTGGTTCCAGCGCTCGAACGGCACCTGGCTCAAGGCCCGTTCGCACTGGCCCTGGGCTTCGCGAAACCGCCTGATGGCATCGGACAAGTACACGGAACCGTCCATGGGGTGCTCCGGAGAAAAGAGCAGAGTACCCCAGGCCGGGGCATTCCCGTTGGCCCTTGCCGCCTACCGCCCGGGCAGCACCGGCAGCACCAGCCACGACGCCCGTCCGGGCTCGCGGTAGACGGTGTGCTCGGCGGGCCGGAAATCCTCGTCCCGGGCCTGGTAGATGTCGGTGAACACCTGGGGGTTGCGGTCCACCAGGGGGAACCAGGAGCTCTGGATCTGCACCATGATCCGGTGCCCCGGCCGGAAGGTGTGGCAGACGTCGTTCAGGCCGAAATCCAGGGCCGTGGGCTGGCCGGGCGTGAACGGCGCGGGGTGCTCCAGGCTGTCGCGGAACTTGCCCCGCAGCACCTCGGCCCGCACCAGCTGCTGGCAGCCGCCTGTGCCGGGGGCCGGGACCGGCGGGGCGTGCTCCCCCTGCTCGCCCGGCAGGACGTCGATGAGCTTCACCACCCAGTCGGCGTCGGTGCCGCTGGTGCTCACCTGCAGATGCACCCGCACCGGTCCGGCCAGGGTGAGCGGGGCGATCAGGGCCGGAGTCTGGTAGACCAGCACGTCAGGCCGCCGGGCGGCGAAGCGCTGGTCCTCGACCATGAACGCCGCCGAAACCTCGGCCTCCACGGCGGCGGTGTACGGCACCGGGCGGGCCGGGTCGCTGCGGAAGGGGTCGGCACCAGGTCCGGTCGGTGGCTTGAAGCCGAGCCGGCCCTCGGCCTGCAGGTACAGGGGGGTGGGGTGGACCGGGCGGGGCGGCCAGGCGTCAAAGCGCCGCCAGACCTTGCGGCCGGTGTCGAACACCAGGGCCCGGGGCAGGTCCGGGTTCCGGCCGCCCTTGAGGTAGTGCCGGAAGAACGGCGCCTCGACCCGCTCCCGGTAGGTGGCGGCGGTGGCCGAGCCGAACCGCACCTCGCCCAGCCGGTCGCCATCCCCCTCGGCCCAGCCGCCGTGCTCCCAGGGGCCCATCACCAGGGTGGTGCGGGGGGCCCGCAGGCGCTGGTGCACCTGGAGCGTGCCGTACAGGTCCTCGGGGTCGAACCAGCCGCCCACGCACAGCACGGCCGGGCCCGCCGGTCCCGGGGGGGCCAGGTGCGGAAGCAGGTCCCGGGCCTGCCAGTAGGCGTCCCGGGTGCCGTGGGCCACCTCGTCGCGCCAGACCCGCACCGCGCCGTGGAAGAAGCGCTCGTCCACGTGGGGCAGGGCGCCCAGTGCCAGGAAGAAGCCATAGCCGTCCGGATCGGGGGGCTCCAGCAGCGGCGGCGGGAAGGCCGGGGCGGGCCGCGGCCGCGGCAGGGCGAACGCCGCGTCGAACCAGAAGGTCTGGGACAGGAACAGGGCGCCGTTGTGGTGGTCGTCATCGCCGGTGAACAGATCGGCCATGGGCGCCTGGGGGGACACGGCCCGCAGGGCCGGATGCGGCCGCACCAGGGTACAGGCGGCGTAGAAGGCCGGGTAGGAAATGCCCCAGGCGCCCACCCGGCCGTTGCTGCCGGCCACGTGCTTCAGCACCCAGTCGATGGTGTCCCAGGCATCGCTGGACTCGTCCACCCCGGCCGGGCCCCGCAGCGGGGTCATCTCCTGGAACTCGCCCTGGCTCATCATCTTGCCCCGGACATCCTGGTAGACGAAGATGTAGCCCTCCCGGGCCATGGCCGGGCTGGGGCCCAGGTCCCGGGGGAAGGCGTCGGCCCCGTACGGACCGATGCCATAGCAGGTGCGGTGCAGCAGCACCGGGTGCGGACCCGGGGCGCGGGGGGTGTACACGGCGGTGAACAGCTGGACGCCGTCGCGCATGGGGATGCGCAGCTCCTGCTTGCGGTAGTGGGCCCGGAGGAAGGCCGCGCCCTGGGCCGCCAGCGGGGCCGGGGCCAGGGCCAGGGCCAGCAGGACCGCGCCCGCCCGGGGCGGCCCGCATCCGGGTTCGCCTGGTCGCCCGGTCATGGCAGCACCGGCAGGGTCAGGTGCGAGGCCCGCGCGCCGCCATGGTACAGGTGCTGCTCGGCCGTCTGGAAGGCGTCCGGCCCGGCCTGGTAGATGTCGGTGAACACCTGGGGGTTGCGGTCCATGAGGGGGAACCAGGTGCTTTGCACCTGGATCATCAGCCGGTGGCCGCGGCGGAAGGTGTGGCACACGTCCTCCAGGGTGAACCGGACCCGGGTGGGCTGGCCGGGCACGAACGGCTCCGGGCGCTCCAGGCTGTCCCGGAACTTGCCGCGCAGGGCGTCGCCCCGCACCAGCTGCTGGTAGCCGGCCAGGAGGGCGAAGACGCCGGGCGGGGCGCCGGGATCCGGCGGCAGGTCCGGGGGGTAGCCGTCGATGAGCTTCACCACCCAGTCCGCGTCGGTGCCGCTGGTGCTCACCCAGAGATCCGCCTGGACGGGTCCGGCCAGGGTCAGATCCGCCTCCAGCGGGGCGGAGGTGTAGGCCAACACGTCCGGGCGCTTGGCGCAGAAGCGCTGGTCGGCGGTCATGTACTCCCGGGCCATGCCCGGGGTGACGCCGTCGTAGTAGGGCACCGGCCGGGCCGGGTCGCTGGGATAGGCATCGGCGCCGGCCGGGCCGGGCTCGAAGCCCAGCCGGCCACCGTCCTGGAAGAACAGATTCATCGGCCGGGTATCGGCTGGCGGCCAGGCGTCCAGGGTAAGCCAGCGGTTGCTCCCGGTCTCGAACACCGTGACCCGGGGCTCCGGTCCCGGGGCGCCCTTGAGGTGGCGCATGAAGAACGGGAATTCCAGGCGGGCCTGGAAGCTTTCGGCGGTGGCCGAGCCGAAATCGATATCACCGAGCCGGTCGCCGGGCGGCAGTTCCCAGCCGCCGTGGCTCCAGGGGCCCATCACCAGCTCCTGGACGGTGTCCGGGCTTTGCCGGGCCAGGGTGTGGTACAGCTCCAGGCTGCCGAACAGGTTTTCCGCGTCGAACCAGCCGCCCACGGTGAGCACCGCCGGGCGCACATCCCGCAGGTGCGGCCGCAGATCCCGGGCCCGCCAGAAGGCGTCGTCGGTGCCATGGGCCAGGACCTGCTCCCAGAACGGGATGCCGCCCTTGAAATAGCGGGTGTCGGCGTTGCCCAGGGGGCCCAGGTCCAGGAAGAAGGCATAGCCGTCCCGGGCCTGCGGGAACGGTGGCGGATCCACGGGGGAGGGGGTCGGGCGGGGATGGCCGAAGTTGGCGATGAAGGTGAACAGGTGGGCCAGCCAGAGCGCCCCGTGATGGTGGAAGTCGTCCCCCTGGAACCAGTCCAGCACGGGTGCCTGGGGCGACACCGCGCGCATGGCCGGATGGGCGTCGACCAGCCCGGCGGCGGCGTAGAAGCCCGGATAGCTCACCCCCCACTGGCCCACCCGGCCGTTGTGACCGGGGACGTGCTGGAGCAGCCAGGCCACCGTATCGTAGGTGTCGGTGCTTTCGTCCACCCCGGCCCCGGCCCCGGCGTGGGGCCGGACCGGGGTGAGATCGACGAAGGTGCCTTCGCTCATGTGCTGGCCGCGCACATCCTGGTACACGAATATGAAGCCCTCCCGGCCGAACCGGGCGGAGGGGCCCAGGTCCGGCATGAACGCCCGCGCGCCGTAGGGTCCCACCCCGTACGGGGTGCGCTCCATGAGGAACGGGAAGCTGCGGCCGCGCTCCTTCGGGGTGTAGATGGCCGTGAACAGCCGGACCCCGTCCCGCATGGGAATCAGCGCCTCCTGCTTGGTGTAGTGGGCGGTGACGTAGTCCAGGCCCTGGGCCGGCAGTCGCACGGCCATAATCAGGGCCAGCGCCAGCGCCGCCATCCGGTTCCTGGTTCGCACTGTTGCATTCATGGCGTGCTCCCGCCCGCTTGAAGGTATTCTGGAAACCTTACCTGGGAGCCTCCGGTGTTTGGAAAGATTCAGCACATCCACTTCGTCGGGATCGGCGGCATCGGCATGTCGGGCATCGCCGAAGTGCTGGTGAACCTCGGCTACCAGGTGACTGGTTCGGACCTCCGCGACAGCCCCACCACCCAGCGCCTGGCCACCCTCGGCGTGACGGTGACCATCGGCCACGACGCCCGGTGCATCGAGCAGGCCCAGGTGGTGGTGATCTCCAGCGCCGTGAAGGGCAACAACCCCGAGGTCATGGCCGCCCGAGCCGCCAAGGTGCCGGTCATCCCCCGGGGCGAGATGCTGGCCGAGCTCATGCGCATGAAGTACGGGATCGCCATCGCCGGCTCCCACGGCAAGACCACCACCACCAGCATGGTGGCCCAGGTGCTCAGCCAGGGCGGCATCGACCCCACCATCGTCATCGGCGGCAAGCTGGGCGCCATCGGCAGCAATGCCAAGCTGGGCAAGGGGCCCTTCCTGGTGGCCGAAGCGGACGAATCGGACGGCAGCTTCCTGCTGCTGTCCCCCACCATCGGGGTGATCACCAACGTGGACCGGGAGCACCTGGATCACTACAAGGATCTGGGCGAGATCATGGACGCCTTCGTGCTTTTCGGCAACAAGGTGCCCTTCTACGGTTCAGTGTTCGTGTGCATGGACGATCCCAACGTGGTCGCCCTGCGGCCCCGGCTCACGCGCCAGGTGCGCACCTACGGCACCCATCCCCAGGTGGACATCCGGGCCATGGACATCCGCATGGAAGGCTGGCGGGCCCACTTCAAGGTGCGGGCCTTCGGCACCGATCTGGGCGAGTTCTCCCTGGGCGTGCCCGGCCACCACATGGTGCTCAACGCCCTGGCCACCATCGGCGTGGCCCTGGAGCTGGGAGTGGAGCGGGAGGTGATCCGCGCCACCCTGGCCAGCTTCACCGGGGCCGACCGGCGGTTCCAGAAGCGCGGCGAGCGCCATGGCGTGCTGGTGGTGGACGACTATGGCCATCACCCCACCGAGATCGCCGCCACTCTCAAGGCGGCCCGCCAGGGCTTCCCGGACCGGCGCATCGTGGCGGCCTTCCAGCCGCACCGCTACACCCGCACCCAGGCCCTGCTGGAGGAGTTCGGCCAGGCCTTCTTCGACGCCGACAAGGTGCTGGTGACCGACATCTACGCCGCGGGCGAGCCGCCCATCCCGGGCCTGTCCGGGCGCTCGGTGGTGGAGGCGATCCTCGCCCACGGCCAGCGGGACGCGGTCTATGTGCCCCGGGTGGAGGACCTGCCCCGGGTGCTCAGCGAATGCACCGCCGCCGGCGATCTGGTCATGACCCTGGGCGCCGGCAGCATCACGGCCGCGGGCGCCGCCTTCCTGGAGCTGCCATAGGAGGTGCCATGGATCCCCATCTGGAACGCCTGTTCGAGCACATGGTTTGGGCCGACCGCCAGCTGCTGGACGCACTGGCCGCCCTGGACGCCCCCTCGGCGCCGATGCTCCGGCTGCTGAACCACCTGCTGGGCGCGGAACAGCTCTGGCTGCGGCGCGTGCGTGGCGAGGACTGCGCCCACGTGCCGGTCTGGCCCACCCTCTCCCTGGAGGCCTGCCGGGCCCTGGCCGAGGCCACCGGCGCCGGCTTCCAGGCCTTCGTGGCCGCCGCCGATGCGGATCAGCTGGCCGCCCGGGTGGACTACCGGACCTCCCGGGGCCAGGCCGTGACCTCCACCCTGCGGGACATGCTGACCCAGGTGGTGCTGCACGGCTGCCACCACCGGGGCCAGATCGCCTGCCTGATGCGGCAGGAGGGCTTCGAGCCGGTGGGCGTGGACTACATCCTGTTCACCCGCGCCCAGGGCTAGCCAACTGTCCTTGGCTGCGAAATATGGGCTAGGCTGGAAGCCATGCAGGATCTGAGTCTGTCCACCCCATCCCTCCGCATCGCCCTGGCCATCACCGGCGCCACCGGGTCCGGCTTCGGCGCCGCGGTCGTCCGGCGACTGGCCGCTCACGCCCGGGTGGCGCAGGTCACCCTGCTGTGCTCGGCCACCGGCCGGCGCTGCCTGTGGGACGAGTGCGGCCTGCGCCCGGACGATCTGCTGGCCCTGGACCCCAAGCTGCGGCTGCTGGACGAGCGCAACCTGGGCGCCGATCTGGCCTCGGGCAGCGCACCGCTGGACGCGATGGTGGTGCTGCCCTGCAGCGTCGGGACCCTGGGCCGGATCGCCTCGGGGGTGAGCGAGTCCCTGGTGAGCCGGGCCGCGGACGTCTGCCTCAAGGAACGCCGCACCCTGGTGCTGTGTGTGCGCGAGACCCCGCTCAACCGCATCCATCTGGAGAACCTCCTGCGGGTGCACGACGCGGGGGCGGTGGTGATGCCGCTCATGCCCAGCTTCTACCATCATCCCCAGACCCTGGACGATCTGTTCCAGGCCTTCGCCACCCGGGTGCTGGACCAGATCGGGCTTTGCGAGGCCGACCCGCGCCGGTGGCAGGGCAATCCGCGATGACCGGGCGCAGCGGACCTGCGCCGGTGGCCGAGGCCTCCGCGATGATCGGGATGCCGGCGTTGGCGCCGGCGGCCCTGCTGCCCGCCGCGGTTCCGGCCTCTGGTTCGTCCGCCTGGCTGGAGCGCCCGGCCCTGGCCTGCCTGCCGCCCTTCTGGGCCCGGGGCGCGCACCTGCAGACCATCGCCGGCAACTACCTGCCCAGCCCCGCCCCGGTTCTGCCCTGGGAGCGGCTCCGCCTGGACCTGGGCGACGGCGACGCCCTGGCCGTGCGCGCCCTGCCTGGCCACTCCGGCGTGGCCGTGCACCTGTTCCACGGCCTGGGCGGCAGCGTCGACGGGCACTACCTGCGGCGTGCGGCGGCCCGGTTCCACGCCCTGGGCCACGCGGTGCTGGCGGTGAACCACCGAGGGGCCGGGGAAGGGGCCGGACTGGCCCGGGCCTCCTACCACAGCGGCAGCACCGCGGATCTGTCCGCCGCGCTGCACCTTGGCCGCACGCTGTTTCCCGGCTGCCTGCAGGTGGCCGTGGGGTTCTCCATCAGCGCCAACATGCTGCTCCTGCTCCTGGGCCGGGGCGGTTCGGAGCTGCCGGACCGGGCCATCGCGGTGAATCCGCCGGTGGACCTGGCGGCCTGCGGCAGGCGCCTGGGCATCGGCTTCAACCGCTGCTACGACCGGTACTTCGTGCACAAGCTCCGGCGCGAGCTGCTCGGCAGGCCGGGCGCCAAGCCCCTGGCCCGGACCCCCAACCTGCTGGCCCTGGACACCCTCCACACCGCCCCCGAGGCCGGCTTCCCCAGTGCCGCAGCCTACTACGCCCAGTGCTCCAGCGCGCCGTACCTGGACCGGATCCAGGTGCCCACGGTGATCCTCACCTCCCTGGACGATCCGTTCGCGCCCGGGGCGGATGTGCTCGCGTGCCCCCTGGCGCCCGCGGTGCATCTGCACGCGGAACCCACGGGCGGGCACATGGGCTACCTGAGCCAGACGGTTCCCGGCTACCGCTGGCTGGACTACGCCCTGGAGCACTACCTGGGCCAGCTGGTGGCGGCGCGGCTACCGCTCGGCGCCTGAGGCCGGCCCAGCCCGGCAAAAGGCCCGCCCCGGCGGACACCGGGACGGGCCTGGCGGGGGGTGTGGCGGCCTACTTGGCGAACCGGCGGGACACCTCGCCCCAGTTGATGTTCTCCAGGAATACGTTGATGTAGTCCGGACGCTTGATCCCGAAGTCCACCATGAAGGCGTGCTCCCAGCTGTCCAGCACCAGCAGCAGGTCCTGGTCGATGGGCACGCCCAGGTGGTGCTCGGCGACGAAGTAGGTGTGGAGCTTGCCGTCCCGGCGGTTGCGGGTGAGCAGCGCCCAGCCGGGGCCGCCCAGGGCCGCGGCCTTGAGGTCGGCCAGGACCTTGGCCTGGCCGCCCTGGGCCTCCAGGGCCTTCTGCAGCTCCGGCGACACCGCGGGGTCGGCGCCCAGGTTCTCGAAGTACAGCTCGTGCAGGAAGGTGCCATTGAACGGCACGGCCTCCCGGCGCTTCAGCTCGCTGTATTCATTGAAGGAGTAGTTGGGCTTGCTGTTGTCGATGGTGAGCAGCTTCTCTTCCACTTCGTTGAGCTTGGCCACATACCCCTTGTACAGCGTGAAGTGCTGCTCCAGCTGGCTGTCGCTGAAACCCTTGAGCTTCCCACCCTTCAGGTGATCGTAGTTCTTTGCGGTGTAGGCCATGGAAAACCTCCGTCCAAGTACGCGTAAGCGCCGGAATAATCCTAACCAGGATTGTCGGGAAATGTGCAACTGATTATGGGGGGGCCCTCAGCGGAACGCCTGGGGTGGATCGGTCAGCCAGGTGCCGCCCAGCAGCACGGTGGTCACCGGCACATCCAGGGCCTTCACCCCCCGGTGCGCCATGCAGGTGTGCATGGCCACCAGCTTCACCCCCCAGGCCCGGGGCCGCAGGTGCGTCTCCAGGGCCCGGGCGATCTGGTGGGTGAGGCGCTCCTGCACCTGCAGCCGGTTGGCGAACCCCTGGACCACCCGCACCAGCTTGGACAGGCCCACGGTGCCGCCCTCGCCGGGCAGGTAGCCGATGCTGGCCAGGCCCGAGAACGGGGCCAGATGGTGTTCGCAGGTGCTGACGAAGGGCACCCGCTCCAGTAGCACCGGACACGCGGCCAAGTCGCCGGGAAGCGCCCGCAGTTCCTCCGCCGGATCCATGGCATAGCCGGCCAGGCGCTCCAGCCAGGCATCCGCGACCCGCCCGGGGGTCTCCCGCAGCTCCGCCGAATCGGGATCCATCCCGAGGCTTTCCAGTAAATTCCGTACGGCTCGGGCCGCTTTTTCGGCATCCACGGTCATGACACCCCCTGCTGGTTTCCAGGGTGCCACCGACCCGGCCCCGCCGGGGCGCAAATCGCGTGGCGCGGCCCGCCGGGGATCAGGCCAGGAGGCTCAGGGAGGTCGCGTTGCCCGCTGCGGCGGCCTGCTGCAGCCCGGCGTTGCTGTCGGCGTCCGGAGATGGGGCGACGACTCCGGCGGCCTGCATCGCCGCATGGTCGCTCGTGCCGGTGTCCGGGCCGGCGCCGACGGTGCTGGTGGGGGTGGAGGAGGGGCTGGTCTGGGCGGCCGGAGCCGGACCGGCGTAGCCCTGGGTGACCTGGTAGGTGGCCAAGGCCACGGTGACCCCGCCGGCCACGGCCGCATCGAAGCCCTGCAGGCCGCTGGTGTCGCTGCCGTCCGCCATGCTGGCGAGCAGGGCGCTGGCCGAATTGTTGTCCAGGCCGCCGAAGGTGGCGTCGGACAGGCCTTCGACGCCGTTGTCCGAGGCCGCGCCGGCCTCGCCCGCATTGCCGGCCTGACTGGCCTGGCCGGCCTGGCTCAGGGCGGTGATCCCGCTCACCAGCGGGGTCAGGCTGGAGGAACCGGCCAGGGCCGCCAGGGGGTCGCCGCTGCCCTGGGGATTGCTGGCGTCGGAACCGCTGTAGACCTGGACCAGGGCCTGCAGGGCCACAGCCGGCTGGGCGCTGCTCTGCATGCTCGCCTGGTAGCTGTATGCGCTGGGGGAGGTGGCCGATCCGACGTCCATGGTATGCCCTTCTCGTTTCTCATCGGTATCCGGCCCTCATGTCTTGAACCGAAATATGGGATCATCCAGGGGTGGGAGAGTTGTCATGAGCGAGCAAAAGGTCACCTACGCCGCGGCCGGCGTGGACATCAACCGCCAGGATGACGCCCTGGCCCGCATCAAGCCGCTGGTGAAGGCCACCCGGACCCCGGGCGTGCGCAGCGACATCGGCCTGTTCGGGGGGCTGTTCTCGGCCCAGTTCCCGGAGGCCAAGCCGGTCCTGGTGAGTTCCATGGACGGGGTGGGCACCAAGATGAAGGTCGCCCGCTTGGCCGGAATCTGGGACACGGTGGGCGCCGATCTGGTGAACCACTGCATCAACGATATCCTGGTCCAGGGGGCCCGGCCGCTGTTCTTCCTGGACTACGTGGCCGCCCAGCGCCTGGAGCCGGAGGTCATCGAGCAGATCGTCAAGGGCATGGCCGGGGCCTGCCAGGGCGCCGGCTGCGCCCTGCTGGGCGGAGAGATGGCGGAGATGCCCGGCGTCTATGCCGAGGGCGAAGTGGACGTGGCCGGCACCATCGTCGGGGTGGTGGACGAAACGGATCTGCTGCCGCGTCTGGACGCCATGCGCGCCGGCGACGTGCTCATCGGCCTGCCCTCCTCGGGCCTGCACACCAACGGCTATTCCCTGGCCCGCAAGGTCTGCTTCGAGCTGGAGGGCCTGGGGGTGGACGACCCCCTGCCCGGGACCGGCCAGACCGTGGGCGCGGCCCTGCTGGCGGTACACCGCAGCTACCTGGGGCCGGTGCTGCCGCTGGTGGGGGCCGGCCAGCTGGTAGGCATGGCCCACATCACCGGCGGCGGGCTCACCGACAACCTGCCCCGGGTGCTGCCCGGGCACCTGGACGCGGCCATCGACACCGGATCCTGGACCGTGCCGCCCCTGTTCCGGTTTCTCATGGACCGGGCCGGCCTGCCTCTGGACGACGCCCGGCGCTCCTTCAACCTGGGCGTGGGCATGGTGCTGATCGCCAGCAAGGCCGAGGCCGGGGCGGTGCTGCACAGCCTGGCCGCGGCCGGCGAGGCCGCCTGGATCCTGGGCGAACTGGTGCCCGGCCAGGGCGGGGTGAGCTATCGGTAGCCCCCCGCCGCTGCCCGGCCCGGGCCGGGATGCCCTCCCCGCGCTCCGGGGCCGGGTGTTCGCGGCCCTGCGGGCCCTGGTCCAGCCCGCCGCCGAAGGGCGGCGGGTGGAGTCCCTGGACATGCTGCGCGGCCTCATGGCCCTGTCGGTGGCGTTCTACCACTTCGCCATGTGGTACCCGGTGTTCACCCCGGGCCGGTTCATGGCCTACACCTCGGCCAAGGCCGGCAACTACGGGGTGGAAGGCTTCTTCATCATCAGCGGGTTCTGCTTCTTCCACATCTATGACGCCGCCAGCTTCCGGGGCCGGGGCCTGCTGGACTTCCACATCAAGCGGTTCCTGCGCATCGCCCCGCTCTACTACCTGGCCGTGGCCCTGAACCTGCTCCTGGGCACGGCGGTGGGGCCGCCGGCCACGCCGCGCATGCTGCTGGAGAACGCCACCCTCACCTTCGGCCTGTTCCACCCCAACCACTCGCTGGTGCTGGGGGGCTGGTCCATCGGCATCGAGTACGTGTTCTACCTGGCCCTGCCCGTGCTGGTCTGGCTGGCCGGGCGGTTCCGTCCCTTCCTGGCCCTGGCGGCCCTGGCCATGCTGCTGGCCTCGCTGCCCTATACCCTGTACCGGGTGCCCGCGGCCAGCATGGTGGCCAATATGAAGTTCCATACCTACGTGCAGGTGATGAACCACGGCTTCCTGTTCTTCATGGGCGGCCTGGCGGCCCAGGCCCGGGCCCGGATCCCCTGGCGCCTCAGCCGGCCCGCCTTCCTGGCGCTGGGCGCGGGCCTGGCCCTGGTGTTCAGCCGCTACCTGCGGAACTTCTACGATCACTTCGTGATCATGGAGGGCCCGCCCCGCTACGTCTTCGCCTTCCTGTGCCTGGGCATGGTGGTGCTGTTCGCCTTCCGGGAGTTCCCCCGGTCGCCCATCAAGCGGGCCGGGCTGTTCCTGGGGGAGATCAGCTACTCGGTCTACCTGCTGCACCCCTTCGCCCATGAAATGCTGGAGCGGCTGATGCCCGGCGGCCTGGCCCCCGGGCTGAGCTTTGCCCTGGGGTTGGCGCTGACCCTGGGCCTGGCCAGCCTGACCTACCGCGTTATCGAGCGGCCGGCGATGAACCTGGCCCGGCGCATGACCCGGCGGGCGGCGGTCTAGCACCGCGAGGCCCCGGTGGTACGAGCGTACGGACGGACACAAGCAGCCCCATGAGCGGCCGATGGGGTTCCGGCCCCGCGGAACCTTGGCTACACTGGCGGCACCCCCCATACCGCCGATGTGCCGGAAGGACCCCCGCCATGCGCCGTGCTTTTCTAGCCCCATGTTTGCTGCTGTGCCTGCTGCTCGCGGCTCCCGCCCGCGCCGCCGTGGGCGAGCGGTTCCGGGAGCCGGCCGGCGGCTTCGCCCTGTGCGCCCCCCAGGGCTGGGCCTTCCGGGCCTTTCCCGGGCTGAAGTACAAGGCCGCCCTGGGCCCCGCGCTGGACGGTTTCAGCGCCAACCTGAACATCATCGACGAGGGCTTCGGCGGGGATCTGGAACACTACGTCGCGGTCAACCTGGCGACCATGCAGCGGGTGCTCGCGGGCTTCCAGATCCTGGGCCAGGGGGCGTTCAGCACCGACCAGCAGCTGGAGGGCTACCGGGTGGTCACCGCCAGCCTCCAGCAGAACCGCCAGCTGCGCCAGATCTTCTATTTCCTGCCGGCCGGCCGGGACCACTACTTCGTGGTCACCGGCTCCGACCTGGCCGCGCACCACGTTGCCCATGATGCCCAGGACGCGGCCTTCGACGAAAGCGTGCGCACCTTCGCGTGCCTGCGCTAGCGCAAGCGCTAACGCTTGCGCTTCTTCTTGCCCTTGTCGGCGCCGAACACCTTGGCCAGGAATCCCGCGTCGGGTTCCGGGACGGTGCCGTTGGCCACTTCGGCGTCCAGCAGCTGCCGGACCAGGGCTGTCTGCTCGGCTGACAGCTTTTGCGGCACCTCCACCCGCAGATGCAGGTACAGATCGCCACGGCCGCTGCCGCGCAGCCGGGCCACGCCGGCATTGGGGATCTTCACCACCTTGTCCGCGGGGGTGCCGGCGGCCAGCTTGAGGGCGTCGTCGCCGTAGGGCGTCTGGATGGGCAGTTCGCCGCCCAGTACCAGGACCGCCCAGGGCACGTCCTGCCTGCGGTGCAGATCCACGCCGTCCCGCTGGTAGTTCGGATCGTCTTCCAGATCGAACACGATGAACAGGTCGCCCGGGCCGCCGCCGCTGGTGCCGGCCTCGCCCTCGCCCTGCAGGCGCAGCCGCTGGCCCCGGTCCACCCCGGCCGGGATGCGGAACTTGACCTTGCTGCGCTTGTGCAGGCGGCCCGTGCCCCGGCAACTGCCGCACGGGCTGGGGATGAACTTGCCGCGGCCTTCGCAGCGGGGGCAGGGGATGTACATCTGCAGGAAGGCCTGGCGCACGGCTACCTGGCCGTTGCCCCGGCACTGGGGGCAGACCTGGGGGCTGGTGCCCGCGGCGCAGCCGGAGCCGTTGCAGGTCTCGCAGCCTTCCATGCGCGGGATGTCGATCTCCTTGGCCTCCACCCCGAACAGGGATTCCTGGAAGTTGATGCGCAGGGTGTACTGCAGATCGGAACCGCGCTCGCCACCGCCGGATCGGCGCCGGCCGCCGCCGCTACCGAACAGGTCGCCGAACAACCCGCCTCCGAAGATGCCACCGAAGATGTCCTGGAAATCCGCGAACTGGTTGGGGTCGAACTGGAAGCCGCCCCCGCCGCCGCCGTTGCCGCCCACCCCGGCGTGGCCGAACTGGTCGTACTGCGGGCGCTTGTCCGCGTCCGACAGCACAGCATAGGCCTCGGCGGCCTCCTTGAACTTCTCCTCGGCCTCCTTGTTCCCCGGGTTCTGATCCGGATGGAACTGCATCGCCAACTTCCGGTAGGCCTTCTTGATTTCGTCGAGGCTGGCTTCCCGGCCCACACCGAGTATTTCGTAGTAATCACGCTTCATGGAACCAGATTACCAGATGGGCCGCCTTCTCGGCATCCACCGTTTCCAGCCGAGCGGGCTCATTCGGCCTGGGATTCCTTGTCCTGCTCCAGGGCCGCCATCATGGCATTGCTGGCGGCCAGCACGGCGTTGGTGAGGATCTTCTGGACTTCCAGCAACTTGCCTTCGTTGACCTTGAGGCTGCCGGCGTCCTTGGCGCTCACGGCCAGGCGCACGGCGTTCAGGGTCTCGCGCACCAGGGTCTGCTGCTCCAGGTTCAGGAATTTGCCGCACTCGGTGAAGCTCTTGTCGCAGGAGTAGAGCAGCCCCTCGGCCGAGGCGATGTACTTGAGCTCGTCCCGGCGCAGGGTATCCTCCTCGGCGTTGCTTTGGGCCTCCCGGAGCATGGCCTGGATCTCCAGTTCGGACAGGCCCGATGACGGCCGCATGCTCATGCTCTGCTCCAGGCTGGTGAGCAGATCCTTGGCCGAGACCTTGACGATGCCGTTGGAATCGATGTCGAAGGTCACCTCGATCTGGGGCGCGCCCTTGGGCAGTGGCGGCAGGTTGATCAGGTCGAACCGGCCCAGGCTCTTGTTGTGTTCCGCCAGCTCCCGCTCGCCCTGGAGCACGTGCACTTCCACCCGGGCCTGGTTGTCGGTGACGGTGGTGAACACCCGGCTGTCCCGGGTGGGGATGGTGGCGTTGCGCTGGATGATCTTCACGTAGCCGCCGCCCTGGGTCTCGATCCCCAGGGACAGGGGGGTGACGTCCAGCAGCACCAGGTCCTTCACTTCGCCGGTGAGCACGGCCCCCTGGATGGAGGCGCCGGCGGCCACCACCTCGTCCGGGTTGATGTCCCGGTTGGGCTCCCGGCCGAAGTAGTCCTTGACCACCTGCTGCACCAGGGGCATGCGGGTCTGGCCGCCCACCAGGATCACCTCGTCCACCTGGTCGGGGCGTTTGTTGGCTTGTTTGAGGGCGTCCCGCACGGGCAGCATGGTGCGCGCCACCAGATCGGTGACCATGTCCTCCAGGTGCTCCCGGGTGAGGGTGGCCTCCAGGTGCTGGGGGCCGGTGGGGCCCTGGGCGATGAACGGCAGCCGCACCTCCACCCGGTCCAGGGTGGACAGTTCGCACTTGGCCTTCTCGGAGGCCTCCTTGAGGCGCTGCAGGGCCATGCGGTCCTTGGTCAGGTCGATCCCGGTGGTGGCCTGGAAGTGGTCCACCAGCCACTGCAGGATGGCCTGGTCGAAGTCCTCGCCGCCCAGGAAGGTGTCGCCGCTGGTGGCCAGCACCTCGAACACGCCGTCGTTCATCTCCAGGATGGTGAAGTCGAAGGTGCCGCCGCCGAAGTCGTAGATGGCCAGGATCTGCCGGACCCCGCTCTTGCCCAGGCCATAGGCCAGGGCCGCGGCGGTGGGCTCGTTGATGATGCGCAGCACGTTCAGCCCGGCGATGCGGCCGGCGTCCTTGGTGGCCTGGCGCTGGGCGTCGTCGAAATAGGCGGGCACGGTGATGATGGCGTCCACCACCTCCTCGTGCAGGAAGGCCTCGGCCGAGACCTTCAGGCTCTTGAGCACGATGGCTGAGATCTCCGGGGGCGCGTAGGAGCGTTCCCCCACCCCCAGCCAGGCGTCGCCGTTGTCGGCCCGCACCACCGGGAAGGGCAGGCGCTTCATGGCGTCCTGGACCCGGGCCGAATCGAAACGCTGGCCGATGAGCCGCTTGACCGCGAACAGGGTGCGCGCCGGGTTGGTGACGGCCTGGCGCTTGGCGATGTGGCCCACCAGGACATCGCCCTTGCCGGTGAAGGCCACCACGCTCGGCGTGGTGCGGCTGCCTTCGCGGTTGGGAATCACCCGGCGCTCGCCGCCCTCCATGACGCACGCGCAGCTATTGGTGGTGCCCAGGTCGATGCCGATCAGCTTGCCAGCCATGTTTGTCGCTCCGGGGACTGCGGGGACGGGTTAGGCCTCGTCGGCCGGCGCGTGATTGACGATCACCCGGGCCGGCCGAAGGAGGTGATCGCGAAGCATGAAGCCCCGTTCGTAGACTGCCGCCACCGCGCCGTCAGGTAGGTCCGGCTGGCTGGTGGTGGTGAGGGCCTCGGCGTGCTGGGCGTCGAAGGGGTCGCCCACCTTCACGTCCAGATCCTCGACCCCGGACTTGCGCAGGGCTTCCAGCAGCTGCCGGTGGATCAGGATGATGCCGTTGTGGATATCCTCCACGTTGGCATAGTTGGAGGCGAGGCAGCGCTCGAAGCTGTCCACCACCGGCAGCAGCTCCAGCAGGAGCTTCTTTTCGGACAGGGTCACGGCCAGCTGGATCTCCCGGGCCACGCGGTTCCGGTGATTGGCGAAATCGGCCAGGAGGCGGTGGTGCTTGTCCTGATGCTCCGCTTCCAGCTTCTCCAGTTCGGCGATGCGGTTCCGGGCCTTGAACAGACTGTCCTCCAGTTCTTCGGTGGAGGCCGCGCTGGACCCGTCCTCCGGTGCTGGGCCGTCCGTGGGGGTGGATTGGGCCACCTCGTCGGCCAGGGCCTGCAGATCATCCACCGGCTCGAACTCGTCCAGGTTGAGGTCGAGGGTGGCTTCGGCGGGATCCTCCTTGGCGGCCGTCCGGGAAGGGTGGGGCATGGATCCACGCAGGTTGCTCGTATCGCTCGTGTCGCTCATGGCTGATTCAACTCGGAAAAACGTTCATTCGGGTCATGCACTGAAGGGTTCCCGACGCTGGATTTCGTCGGACCACCAGGCGAGGCTTCCTACCAGCTTTACATAATCCATGCGCAGCGGACCCACCAAGGCGAAGGTGACGTGCTGATTTTTCCGCACGGTCACGGTGCGCAGCGCGGTGGCCAGGGGCATCTCCTGCAGGTAGGGATTCTCGGTGCCCAGCAGGAGCTGCACTTCGCGGGTGGCGGCCTGGGCGAAGGCGTTGAGCAGGTGGGCCAGCCGCTCGTGCTGCTCGAAGGCCTCCACCAGGCCGCGGAACCGGGACGCCTCCAGGAACTCGGGGATCCGCCCCAGCCGGCCCAGTCCGGCGACCACCACCGGTCCGCCCCCGCGCGCGGCGGGCAGGTTCATGCGATTGGCCACGTCCGCCAGGCGCTGGCGGAGCTGATGGGTCTGGCCGGCCTGTTCCTCCACCGCGGCGATCAGCCGGTCGCGCATCTCGGGCAGGCTGCAGCCGGCGAAGTGGGTGGTGGCGAAGTTGCCCAGCTCCACCAGCGCCTCGTCCGGGAAGCCCCAGGTGTTGGCCATGACCTGGTGCTCCACCTCGCCCTCCACCCCCACCCAGACCGTCACCAGCTGGCCCTGGCCCAGGGGCACGAACTCCAGGCGCACGAGTCGGCTGGTGGCCAGGTGGGTGGGCAGGGCCACGCAGATCCCCTCCATGGCCTCGGACAGCACCTTGCTGGCGTGGCGGACCCACTGGGCCTCGCGCTCGGGATCGCCCATGCCCTCGAAGGCCGCCGACAGCCGGGCGCCCAGGGCGGGGCCGGGCTCGGTGGCCTTGACCCAGCGGTCCACATAGTAGCGGTAGGCCTTTTCCGTGGGCACCCGGCCCGCCGAGGTGTGCGGCTGGTCCACGAGGGTGTCCTCCTCCAGGTCCGCCAGGACATTGCGGATGGTGGCGGAGGAGATGGAACCCGGCATCACTTTGGCCAGCAGCCTGGATCCCACCGGTTCGCCCTGGACCAGGTAGGTTTCGATGAGGGTCTTGAGTACGGCTTCGCCGCGCGGTGATAGGTTAAGGGTCACGAGGACTTTCCGGACTTGGTGGGGGCCAGGGCGGAGCGCCCTGGATCCATTGGCTAGTTTGGCTCATATGCCGCCCTGCCGCCATGGGATCCTGGAAGATGGCGTCGGACTGGCCTCCTATTACCAGGCTAGCTGGCGGTGCCCAGCCGGTGGGCCCAGTCCGCGGGGTCCAGCAGCCGCACCGTCCCCTCCTCCCGGATCAGGCACCAGCAGCCCGAGGGGGCGGCAGTGGGCGCGTGGCAGGAGCCGTGGGCGTGGTGGACCCAGTCCCCGGGTTCGCAGGTGCGGCCCAGATCGTCCATGGCCCCGTCCAGGACCAGAATGCTTTCCGAGCCCAGGTGCCGGTGGGGGGGGAGCCGGGTGCTGGGCGGGGCGTAGGCCAGCACCAGGCGCAGCTGGCCGGCCGGGTCCCGCAGCAGTTCGGCCTTCCTGCCGCCGTCCTGCGCCTCCTGCCAGAGCCACTGCTCCTGGCCGGGCAGCTGGTCCAGGGTGGCCTGGGGCAGGGGGTAGGGCTGGGCCAGGGGCGGGCGTTCCCGGTGCAGCAGCTGGTGGGTGCGGGCCAGCAGGCGCATGGGCAGATCGGGGTTGGCCGCCAGGAGCTTCCGGGCTTCCGCCGGGATGGCGACGGCCACCGCCGGCCGGGCCCCGATCCGGGCCAGGGTTGCGGCCAGGGCCGTGCGGGTCCGCTCGTGCGCCTCCTCCAGAGGGGCCTCCAGGGCCAGGGCCGCCGCCGCCAGGCCGGGCATGGCCCGCAGTGTGGCGAGCAGGGTCCGGCAGTCCGGGCAGTTGAACAGGTGCACCCGGACTTTCAGGTACTGGGCCAGGGGCAGCACCCCCTCCTGGAAGTCGGACAGCAGCGCGACGGTCTCCTCGCAGGTCAGATGCATGCCCATCATCGCCTCCCCCACATGAACGCTTCCAGGATCCCCCGCAGGCCCAGACGGGCCCGGTGCAGCCGCTGGCGGACCAGACCCCGGCTGATGCCCAGCATCCGGGCCACTTCGTCGGTATCCATGCCTTCCAGGTCTCTCAAAATGAAAACGGCTCGCTGTTCATCCGACAACCGGCCCAACCCTTCCCGGATCTTGGCCCGGAGCTGGTCCGACTCCACTGAAATCAATGCCAACGCGTCCTGGCTCCAGTCGCGCATCTTTTCCGTATTCATGAGATGCCCTTCGGGGGTGAAACGTGGCATAAAATCTTCGATATTGTCCTCCCGGCGGCGGATTCGCGACCGGCGCAACATCAGGGCCTCGTTGACGCAGATCCGGTACGCCCAGGTGGAGAACTTGCTCTTCCCCTGGAACCTGGGCAGTTCGCTATGGATGCTCATCAGGGCTTCCTGCAGGGCGTCCTGGGCGTCCAGGGTGTCCTGCAGGATCCGGTGGATTCCGGCATAGAACAGCCCCAGGTATGGGCCGACCAGGGAGCTGAAGGCATCGCTGTCCCCATGCTGGGTTCTGGCTATGAGTTCGCTTTCAAGGACGGCATCCATCGACATATCCCAGGGTGGAACGGGTGGGAGGCGACTGGTGAGGGTGGCTCCTTGATCGGACCTGGGACTTGAGGTCCCCGTCTCGCCATGAAGGAGTGTGACGATTTCCTCCGGAGTGGACAAGCCATGACCACCGGCCTCCCGAAAATTGCCCCACAATGGCTTGCAAACTGCCGCCTTCCCGGCATGCTGGGATGGAATGAGCACCCCCCCCGCCAACCCCCCCAAGCCTGGCGCCGGCCCGACCCGGCAGCCCCAGGGCGGACCGCCCCGAGGCATCAACCAGGAGCAGAGCGCCGAACTGCTGGTGGAGCTGCTCCAGGCCCAGCGCCAGCTGTCCTCCCTGGCCCAGGAGGGGACCGAGCTGCGGGCCAGCCTGGCCCGGCGCACCCACCAGATGGGGGTGCTGCAGCACGTGGCCGAGATCCTGGCCGCCACCCCCAAGGTGGGCCAGGTGGCGGACGTGGTGCTGGACGTGTTCGTCCAGGAGTTCGGCGCCCGCAGCTGCGTGGTCTGGGTCCTGGAGGATTCCGGCGCCGTCTACCAGCCCCGGGCCGGGTTCGGTCTGCCCCGCAGTGCCTGGAGCCGGCTCCAGCTGCCCGCCCCCAATCCGTTTCCCAGCGCGCCCCTGGTGCTGTTCCAGGACCAGTGGCTGGACGCGGGGGTACATGGCGGTCTGCTGGACCCGCTGCTGGGTCCCGGCCATCCGGAACTGTACTTCGTGCCTTTCGAGAACCAGCTGCTGATGCTGGGGTTCGCCATCATCGGGCTGGAGCCCGGGCGCATCCTGGAAGAGGACCTGAACACCCTCACCATCCTGCAGCGCCAGGTGGCATCGAGCATCTACAACGCCTGGCTGTTCCGGGATCTGGGCGAACAGCGGGACGTGCTGCGGAGCCAGACCCGGGAGCTGGAGCACGCCAACGCCGCCCTGCGCGAGGCGGACCGGTTCCGCAGCGAGTTCCTGGCCCTCACCAGCCACGAGCTGCGCACGCCGCTCACCGGGATCCTCGGCTTCACCCGCCTGGTGCTGGACGGACTGTACGAGGACGAGGCCGAGATGCAGCAGATGCTCGCCGACAGCTACGCCTCGGGCAAGCATCTGCTGGAGCTGCTGAACGACATCCTGGACCTGGCCAAGATCGAAAGCGGCCGGATGACGATGGAACTGGAGCCCTTCAGCCTGGGGGTGCTGCTGGACGAGGTGAAGAGCCTGGTGTCCGCCTATCCGCGCCGGCCCGGGGTATCCCTGCTCTGGCCCCAGGACCTGGCCTCGATCCCGGAGGTGCTGGTGGACGGGGGCCGGTTCCGGCAGGTGCTGCTGAACATCCTTTCCAACGCCCTGAAGTTCACCAAGGAGGGCAGCGTGCGGGTGCTGGTGGAGCGGGGCATCGGCGAGGTGACCGTTTCGGTGGTGGACACCGGCATCGGCGTGAGCCCGGAGGCCCAACGGCACCTGTTCCAGAAGTTCGTCCAGGCCGACGGCGGCACCGCCCGGGAGTACGGCGGCACCGGTCTGGGCCTGGTCATCTGCAAGCACCTGATGGAGCTGATGAACGGCACCATTTCACTGTGCAGCGCCGGCGAAGGCCGGGGCACCACCCTTGCCCTTTCGGTGCCCATCTCCTGAGGCTCCCCGTGGACGCCGCCGCCGCATAGCCGCCGGCCGGGTGGGCCTGGCGGCCGGGCTGGGAATGGCCGAGGCCCTTGTCCGGGACTGGCCGGTCCCGTAGTCTTGGCCCATGGGCCACGCGCACGCACAGGGATTCGGAAGCCGCGCCGCCGGGCGGGTGCTGCTGGCGGCGGCCCTGGGCGCCTGCGGGCTGCGCGGCGATGAAGGTATGTGGACCTTCGACAACCTGCCGGTCCAGCGCATGCAGGCCAGCTACGGTTTCGCCCCGGACCGGGCCTGGCTGGAGCACGTCCGGCTGGCCACCCTGCGGCTGCCCGGGGGCAGCGGCGCCTTCGTCAGCCGGGACGGGCTGGTGCTCACCAACCACCACATCGCCCACGCCTGGATCGAGCGGATCGCCGACGCCGGCCACGACTACGTGAAGGACGGCTTCGTGGCCCAGGACCGGCGCCACGAACTGCGGGTGCCGGGCCTGGAGGCGCGCACCCTCATGGCCACCGAGAACGTCACCGAAGCCCTGCGCGCGGCTGTATCGGCCGCCTGCGGCACGGCCGGGGAGGATGCGGCGCGCCGGGCGATCCTGGCCCGCATGATTCAGGCGGCCGAGCGCCGGACCGGGTTCGCCAGCGAGCCGGTGGTGCTCTACCAGGGGGGCGAGACCTGGATCTACAGCTACGCCGTGCACAGCGATGTGCGCCTGGTGCTGGCCCCCGAGTACGGCGTCGCCGCCTTCGGCCGGGAATGGGACAATTTCACCTTCCCCCGCCACGATCTGGACTTCGCCCTGTTCCGGGTCTACGAGCAGGGGGTGCCGTACCATCCCCCGCAGTTCCTGCGCTGGGCCCGCACCGGGCTCCGGGCCGGGGATCTGACTGTGGTGGTGGGCCATCCGGGCCGCACGGCCCGGCAGGAGACCCTGGCCCAGCTGGAGGCCACCCGGGACGTGCTGGATCCCCTGCGGCTGCGCGATCTGGATCGCCAGCGCCAGGCCCTGCGCGACTTTGCCGCCCAGGGGCCGGAACCGGCCCGGCTGGTGTCCGCCCAGCTCCTGAACCTGGAGAACAGCTGCAAGATCTACCGGAACGAGATCGCCGGACTGCAGGACGTCCAGGCCATGGCCCGGGTGGCCGCGGCCGAACGGGAACTCCGGGAGCAGGTGGCCGCGGACCCGGTCCTGCGGGCCAGCGCCGGGTCCAGCTGGGACCGGGTCGCGGAAGCGGTGCGGACCCGCCTGGGCTGCGCCCGGGAAAGCGCCATGCTGACCGGCCGCGGCAGCCGGGCCCTGGCGTTCGCCCAGGGGCTGGTGCGCTGGAAGGTGCAGGCGGCCCGGCCCGAGTCCGAGCGCGAGCTGGGCTACCGCTCCGGCCGGGACGAGGCGCAGCTGCGGGCCGCGCTCGGCTTCGGGGAAGTCCTGGAGGCCGGGGTCGAGCAGGCCAGCCTGGCCGGCGGCTTGGCCCAGGCGCTGGCCGAACTGGGGCCGGCCCACCCCCTGGCGGCCGCCCTGCTGGAAGGGCGCGATCCCGGGGACCGGGCCCGGGAGCTGGTGACGCGCACCCGCCTGCTGCGTCCGGAGGTCCGCCGCGGCTGGATCGCGGCCAGCCCCGCCGAGGTGCTGGCCAGCCCCGACCCCATGCTGGTGCTGGCCCGCAAGCTGGAGGCGCTGGCCGGGCCGTACCGGCGCCTGGAGGCGGCCAGCGACGCCGTCCTGGCCGAACACGGCGCCCGCATCGCCCGGGCCCGGTTCGCCCTGCGCGGCCGGACCGAGTACCCCGACGCCACTTTCTCCCTGCGGCTCAGCTACGGGGCCGTGGCCAGCTGCCCGGCCAACGGCACCCGGGTCCAGCCATTCACCACCTTCGGCGGTCTGTTCGATCGGGCCGACGGCTGGGGCGCCCAAGCCGAAGGCGGGGCCTGGGCCCTGCCTCCCCGCTGGCGCCTGCGGCGCCCCCGGCTGGACCCAAGCACCCCGTTCAACTTCATTTCCAGCAATGACATCATCGGCGGCAACTCCGGCTCCCCGGTGCTGGACCGGCAGGGCGAGCTGGTGGGACTGGTGTTCGACGGCAACCTGGGCGAGATCCCCGGGCGCTTCTACTACGACAGCCAGGTCAACCGGGCGGTGTCCCTGGACGCGCGGGCGATCCTGGCGGCCATGACCCTGGTCTACGACGCCCCGGATCTGGTGGCGGAACTCCTGGCCGCGCCCTGACCTGACGTCTCGGCCGCAACCAGTCCTTGACCCTGCGGGCGAAGCAAGGCAAACTAGCTGTTCAGCCGGCAACGGCATGGGCCCATAGCTCAGCTGGTTAGAGCACCTCCCTTTTAAGGAGATTGTCGCCGGTTCGAGTCCGGCTGGGCTCACCACTTGAAGTACCATTGACAGCAGGTCGGAAAGTTTTAACCCAGGGGGCCATCGTCTAGGGGTTAGGACGTCGCCCTTTCACGGCGATAACACGGGTTCGAATCCCGTTGGCCCTACCAGAAAACACCCTTGAGCAATCAAGGGTGTTCTTGCTTTTAAGCGGCATGGGAAGACGTCAAATAGCGTCCAAGTCAAACGGAAGTCAAAAACATGTTCCGGAATGGGCATGGGAACGGCTGGACTTGGGTGGAAGGCCAGCGCGATCCGTGCCTCCCAGGATCGATCGCTCAAGCGGCCCCGGTCGGGGCGGCCGTGAAGATCCCGGCGCGGCGCTCTGCCTCATCCGAGGACATCCCGCCGTCGAATTCCATGATCCCCGCCCGCTCCTCCCGGAGGACTCGGGCATCCTCCGGTTTTAGGGTTGCGCACAGGGCCTCCAGTGTCCCATCGGTGAGGTAGGCCAGGAGGGATTGCTTCTCGGCCCTCAGGAGGCCCACCAGGCTCGCGGGAAGGGGTGTGGCGCTTCGATACCGAAGGTGGTTGCCTTCTGACCAAAGGATCACGCCTTGGCTGCGGGCCAGGTGGACCAGGGAGGTAGTCATTCAATCTCGCCCTCGAAGAACGATTCCGCTGCGGTCGCTCCATTTCCCCCCATTCCTGCCGCTACCCCGCTACTTGCCAGTCCTGACGCGGTTTTAGGGGTAGCGGAAAGGTTGCGGGTTGCGGCCTCCGGTGCGCCTTCGCTGGCGCCATCGCCGAAAAGTTGTGGGTCCGTAACCTCTGCCGCAACCAATCCGCTACCTGTAGAACCGCATGGCTCAGCGCTGGTAGCGGCGTAGCGGCTCTGATTAGGGATGGTGGGGACCTGGTCTTCTTCAGGGTTCCCAGGGGTCGACAAGGGGGTGAGGTAGCGGGTGAACGTGTCCTCGAATTGGTCCAGGCGGTACCCGCGTTGAACGACGTCGCCCTGGAACTTGAGGCTCACGGGTTTGATCCCGAAGGCCTTCAGCTGGTCAGACAACTGCCGTGGGGTCATCTGTCAACCGTCAAAAGTATTGAGCAGACAGGCGTCATAAGTTCTGAGCACCCCCAGTTTGGGTTTTCTTCCCCGGCAAGTGCCGGAATTGGAGCGGCCAGCGCAGCGCCGCCGTAC
>Ga0302279_10000810_pt1 | contig 46137 bp, 45 predicted proteins | sample III_Bog_N3_3_FD_194541 | JGI IMG/M metagenome (GOLD analysis project Ga0302279, IMG submission 194541) | Peat permafrost microbial communities from Stordalen Mire near Abisko, Sweden - III_Bog_N3_3 | ecosystem: Environmental > Terrestrial > Soil > Wetlands > Peat | place: Sweden: Abisko... | reverse complement strand
TTTCGACCAACCAGGGCGAAATTCGCTGCGAGCACGTCGTCTGCGCCACGGGCAATTACGCGCGCCAGACCGGCGCGATGCTCGGGCTGGACATTCCCGCGATCCCGATCGTGCACCAATACTGGGTCACCGAACCCGTGCCTGAAATCGTCGCGCGCAAGCGCGCGGGCCTGCCCGAAATGCCGATCCTGCGCGACGAGGCGATCGCCGGCTATGTCCGTGAGGAGGGCGAAGGCTTGACGTTCGGTCCCTATGAGCGCACGGAGCAGTTGAAACTCTTCGCGGTCGACGGCGTGCCCGAATGGTTCGGCGCGGACCTGCTGGAAGAAGATTTCGACGCTGTCGCCGAACATTGGCGGATCGCCGCCGATTTCATCCCCGCCCTCGGCCGCGCCGGGATCAAGGCCAACGTGCGCGGTCCCTTCCAGATGACGGCGGACGAATTGCCGCTGATGGGGCCGGCCTGGGGGCTCGAAAACGTCTGGCTCGCCGAGGGCGTGCCGGGCGGCATACTCTGGGGCGGCGCCATCGGCTATTACCTCTCCGAGCGCATCGTCGAGGGCGGCAACAGCCTCGACACCTCGGAACTCGATCCGCGCCGGTTCGGCGCCTACGCCACCAAGGAATGGACGAAACGGAAGGTGCGCGAGACCTGGGGCACGCATGCCGACGTGCGTTTCCCCGGCCAGGACCTGCCCGCCGCCCGCCCCGCCAGGACCGCGCCGAGCTACGACATTCTGACCTCGCGCGGCGCGGTCTGGGGCGTCATCAACGGCTGGGAAATGCCGAACTGGTTCGCGCCGCCGGGCGTCGAGGCGAAGGACGATTACTCCTGGCGGCGCACATTACACGCGACATTCGTGGAGTCCGAGGTCCGCGCGGTGCGCGAACAGGTCGGGCTCGTCGAGATGACGCCGATGACGAAATTCGAAGTCAGCGGGCCGGGCGCCCGGGCTTGGCTCGACGGCCTGCTCGCCAACCGCCTGCCGAGCGTCGGCCGCATCGCCCTGTGTCATCAACTCACCGTGACCGGGGGCGTGCGAGCCGAATATACCGTGGCGACGCTGGCGCCTGATCTGTTCTATCTCGTCTCGACGCCGCGCGCGGAGCGCGCAAATTTCGACGATCTCGGCAAGTTGGCGCCTCGCGACGGCGGCGTCACGCTGCGCAACGTCACCGAGGAACGCGGCGGCTTCACCCTGGTCGGGCCGAGGGCGCGCGAGGTGTTGCAGCCGCTCACGCAAACCGATCTCGGCAACGCCGACTTTCCCTGGCTGAGCGCCAAGGTGGGCGAAATCGGCCTCGCGCGCGACGTGCGTATGCTGCGCGTCAACTACCAAGGCGAGCTTGGTTGGGAGCTGTATCCTCCGGTGAACTATCAGCGGCATCTGCTGACCGAGTTGCTGCGCGTCGGCGAGCCCCTGGGCCTGAAGCTCGTCGGCCTGCAGGCCCTGGAATCGCTGCGGCTGGAAAAATCCTACCGGGCGATGTACCGCGACATGAATCCCGAGTTGACGGCATGGGAGAGCGGGCTGGACAGGTTCGTCAAGCTCGACAAGGGCGACTTCATCGGCCGCGACGCGCTCGTAGCGCAACAGCGGACGGGCGCGCCCCGGCGCCTCATTACGCTCGCCGTCGATGGCGGCGACGCGAGCGTCTGGATGCACGAGGGCGTCTACCGCGAGGGCAGGCTGGTCGGACGGGTGACTTCGGGCGGCTATTCCTACACGTTCAGGCACGACATCGCGCTGGCGCTGCTGCCGCGGGACCTGACCGCGCCCGGAACCCGACTGGAGATCCCCGTGCTCGGCGAGAGGCGCGCCGCGCGCGTGATCGCGGATTCGCCTTATGACGCCGGAAACGAGCGGTTGCGAACAAGCTGAATTGTGTCGACTTGCTGTCGTCCCCGGTTTCCCGCTTTCGCGGGAATGACGGATGAACCCTCACCGCCCGAGCAACACCGCCCTGCGCTCGCGATCGCGATCCCGGCGGCGGTCCTGCGCGGGCTGGTAGGCAAGCTTGGCGTGATGCTGGCAATAGGGCCCTGCCCCCGTTGTCGCCGAGCCGCAGTAGCGGAAGTCGGCCGATGTCGGGTCGCCGAGCGGCCATTTGCACATCGCCTCTTTCAGGTCGACGATCGTCACCCGCAGCGACATCGGGACGACGATTTCTTCCTCGGCGCGCGCGATTTGCAGTTGCGCCTGCGGTTCGCACTCCATCGCCAGGGCCGTAGCGCCTTGCGTCATCGGCGTCGACGCCATGAGCGTCGGCGAGGCTTCGTGCGCGGCGGCGCGACGTGGCGCGGCCTGCGCCCGCTGCGGCGCGCCCAGAGGATCGTTCGGCTCCGCTCCCGGCTTCACCCGACCCGCGAGGCCGAGACGGTGCACTTTGCCGATGACGGCATTGCGCGTCAGCCCGCTGCCGAGCGCAGCCGAAATCTGGCTCGCGCTCCGGCCCTCGAGCCACATGTGACGAAGAATTTCGACGCGTTCGTCGGTCCAGGACATCTTGGCCTCGTCTATAGTTCCGACGCGAACGAACTGCGCGAAGGACTTTCGGTACTGGGTCTTCCGGCAAAATCCTACACGATCGCCTTTGGCTGGTAGCCGCGGGCGCCACGCTCGGAAACGCTCTCAAGAAGACATCCTCACGACATTTCGTGGGGGACAGGAGTGACGGTACACTACTCGTTGAATCTCGCGCAAGAGTCCGGCGCCCCCCCAGTTGAGGCTTTTCCCCAGCCGTGAGCGCGCGAAGGTTAACGGGAAAGTATTTGCGCGAGTCGGTTCAAGCGCTTAAGCGCAATCGCGGGTTGAGCGGGCGGGGAAAAATTTCCTGCGGACTTGCGCAAGAATTGACCGGGGGACGCGTCTTCCCTATTATCCGATCGTTGACGCAGCCGTCCCGCCGGGACGGCATTTTTGTTTTCGCGGGTCCGCGCTCTTGGGGCGCGCGGCCGGCGTAGAGAGACGGAGCCGAGCAGTGTCTTCCGCAATCGTACCGACTTACGCGCGGGCTGATGTCACCTTCGAGCGGGGGGACGGCTGCTGGCTGACGTCGACGACCGGCGAGCGCTATCTCGACTTCGGCGCCGGCATTGCCGTCAATTCGCTCGGCCACACCCATCCGCATCTGGTCGAGACCCTGATTTCCCAGGGTCAAAAACTCTGGCACACTTCCAATCTGTTCCAGATGCCGGAGGGCGAGCGCCTCGCGCGCCGGCTTGCCGAAGCCACTTTCGCGGACCTGGTGTTCTTCGCCAATTCGGGCGCCGAAGCCAACGAGGCGGCGATAAAGATGGCGCGCAAACGGCACGCTTGCGCTGGCCATCCCGAGCGGTTCCATATCCTGACCTTCGAAGGGGCCTTTCACGGACGCACGCTGGCGACGCTCGCCGCGGGCGGTCAGGCGAAGTATCTCGAAGGTTTCGGACCGAAAGTCCAGGGCTTCGATCAGATCCCGATCTCCGACCTCGCCGCCGTGGAAGCGGCGATCGGACCTTGGACGGCCGCCATCATGATCGAGCCGATCCAGGGCGAAGGCGGCGTGCGCGTCATCGACCGCGCCTTCCTCAAGGGCCTCAGGGAGATCTGCGACCGCGACGGCCTGCTGCTGATCTTCGACGAAGTGCAAACCGGCATGGGTCGGACAGGCAAGCTGTTCGCCTATGAACTGACGGGCGTGGCGCCGGACATTCTCACTTCGGCCAAGGGGCTGGGCGGGGGCTTCCCGATCGGCGCCTGCCTCGCCACGGCGGATGCGGCGAAGGGCCTCACCGCGGGCTCGCACGGCACGACCTTTGGCGGCAATCCGCTCGCCATGGCGATCGGCAACGCCGTGCTCGACGTCGTCCTGGCGCCGGGCTTTCTCGACAATGTCGAGCGGCTCGGCCTGCTGGCGCGGCAAAAGCTCGCGGCGCTCAAGGACGCGCATCCCAGGGTGATCGAGGAAATCCGCGGCGAAGGCCTGATGATCGGCCTCAAGCTGAAAATTCCGCCCGGCGACTTCGCCGCGCTGGCGCGCCACGAAAAGCTGCTGACGATACCGGCCGGCGACGGCGTCGTGCGTCTGGTGCCGCCGCTGATCATCAGCGACGAGGAATTGAGCGAGGCGGTGCGGCGGCTGGAAGCCGCCTGCCGCAGCGCAGAGGCGAATCTGGGGACCCCGGACAAGGCGGTCGCGGCATGAGTACGCGCGCCCAGCCGGTTCGGCATTTCCTCGACCTGCTCGAACTGCCGACGACGGAATTGCGCAGCATCCTGGATTCGTCGGCCGCCATGAAGGCGGCGCGGGGCAATGGGGCCGACAAGCTGCTCGCCGGCAAAACGCTGGCGATGATCTTCGACCGCCCCTCGACCCGGACCCGGGTTTCGTTCGATCTGGCGATGCGCCAGCTCGGCGGCGATACGATCATGCTCACCGGCGCGGAAATGCAACTCGGGCGCGGCGAGACAATCGCCGACACCGCCCGCGTGTTGTCGCGCTACGTCGACGCGATCATGATTCGCATCCTCGACCATTCCGACCTGATCGAGCTTGCGCGCCACGCCACGGTGCCTGTGATCAACGGGCTGACCAAGCAATCGCACCCCTGTCAGGTGATGGCCGACATTCTCACTTTCGAGGAACATCGCGGCCCGATCCGCGGCCGCAAGGTCGCGTGGAGCGGCGATTACAACAACGTGCTTTCGTCGTGGATCGACGCCTCGGCGCGCTTCGACTTCGAGATCGAAGTCGCCTGCCCGCCGGAATTGCAGCCCAAGCGCGAGCGCATCGACGCCGCGCGCAGAGCCGGGGCGAACGTCAAGATCGGCGTCGACGCGAAACAGGCCGTGAGCGGCGCGACCGCGGTGATTTCGGACTGCTGGGTTTCGATGGGCGACGAGGACGAGGGCCGCCGGCACAATCTGCTGGCGCCCTATCAGGTCAATGCCGAACTGATGCGCGCCGCGGCGCCCGATGCGATCTTCATGCATTGCCTGCCCGCGCATCGCGGCGAGGAGGTGACGGACGACGTCATCGACGGGCCGCAATCCGTCGTGTTCGACGAAGCCGAAAACCGGCTTCACGCGCAAAAAGGCGTGCTGGCCTGGTGCCTGGGGGCGACAAGCCGATGAGTTCGCCGATCCGCGACGTTTCCGACATCTCCCGCGACGACATCGTCGTGCCCTATACCGTGGAAAGCCTTTCTACGCGGGGCCGTCTCGTTCGCCTGGGGCCGGCCATCGACGCGGTGCTGAAACGCCACAATTATCCCGAGCCGGTGAACAAGGTGGTGGGCGAAGCTGCCGCGCTCGCGGTGCTGCTCGGCTCGACGCTGAAGATCGACGGCCGTTTCCAGTTGCAGACCAAGACCGACGGGCCGCTCGGCATGCTGGTCGTCGATTTCGACGCGCCGTCGAGTTTCCGCGCGCTGGCGCGCTTCGACGAAAAGGCGGTCGTCGCGCGGGCGGCCTCCGGCGGCGATTTGTTGGGAACAGGGCATCTCGCCTTCACCGTCGAGACCTCGGGCGTGGGTTCGCGCTACCAGGGAGTGATCGCCCTCGACGGCCAGGGGCTCGAGGCGGCGGCGCATGATTATTTCGAGCGCTCCGAGCAGATCCCGACACTGGTCCGGCTCGCGGTCGGCCAGAGCGTGACGCCGCAGGGCGCGGAATGGCGCGCCGGCGGGTTGCTCGCGCAGTTCCTGCCCGATGCCCCGGATCGCATGCGCCACGTCGATTTCGATCCCGGCGACGCGCCCGAGGGCGTGGTGTTGGAGGAAACGTCCGAGGACGACGAGTGGGTGGAGGCCAAGTCGCGCGCCGCGACGACCGAGGACCACGAACTCATCGACCCCACGCTCTCCAGCGAGCGCCTGCTGTTTCGCCTGTTCAACGACCGGGGCGTGCGCGTTTCGGACGCCGCCCCTCTTCAGGAAGCGTGCCGCTGCTCGGCCGATCGCATCGACGCCATGTTGCAGAGCTTTTCCGCGGAGGAGCGGCAGGCCATGGTCGGCGACGACGGCATGATCGGCGTCACCTGTGAGTTTTGCTCGGTCAAGCGGGTGTTCGATCCCGTAGACTACGATAAATGACGTCAAAGGGCTTGCCGTGAACGAGGATCTGTTTCGCCACCGTCTCCGAGAGGCGGCCGCCGTCGTCGAGACGGAACTGGACGCGCTGCTGAGCCTGGAGCCCCGCGCCGGCGAGATCGCGCGGCCGGAGCGGCTGATGGCGGCGATGCGCTGGGGGGCGCTCGGCGGCGGCAAGCGCCTGCGGCCGTTCCTGACCATCGAAACCGCGCAGGCGCTCGGTAAGACCGGGATCGCTCCGGCGCGCGCAGGCGTGGCGATCGAATGCGTGCACGGCTACTCGCTGATCCACGACGACCTGCCGGCGATGGACGACGACGACCTCAGGCGCGGCCGGCCGACCGTGCACATCCAGTTCGACGAGGCGACGGCGATCCTGGCCGGCGACGCGCTGCTGACGCTGGCGTTCGAAATCGCCGCCGATCCCGCCACCCATCCGGAGGCCGACGTCCGGGCGGAGCTTTGCCTCGGTCTGGCCAGGGCTTCCGGGCTCGGCGGCATGGTCGGCGGACAGTTGTTCGACATCGCCGCCGAGAGCGCCGCCGTTCCGCTGCCGCCCAACGAGATCGCTCGCCTGCAAGCGATGAAGACGGGGGCGCTGCTCAAGTTCAGCGTCGAAGCCGGCGCGATCGTCGCCCGCGCGTCGCCCCCCCAGCGCGCCGCCTTCGCCGCCTACGGCGAGGCTCTCGGCGCCGCGTTCCAGATCGCCGACGACATCCTCGACGCCGAGGGCGCGACCGAGGACTTAGGCAAACGCGCCGGCAAGGACGCCGGGCGCAACAAGGGAACCTTCGTCGGCGTCTACGGCCTCGTTGAAGCCAAGCGCCTGCGCGACGAGCGCGTCGCACAGGCGTTGAGCGCGCTCGACGCCGCCGAACTCGGCGCCAACGCCGACATTTTGCGCGCAGCGGCGCGGTTCGTGGCGGAGCGGCGGAACTAACCGAGGGGCGCTCGAGGCATGGACAAGAACCGCCTCGAAGCGCTCAGCGACGGCGTCTTCGCCGTCGCGATCACCTTGCTGGTGCTCGACATAAGGTTGCCGGCGGGCGTCGCCTATGGCGATCTCGGTGGCGCGCTGCTCCAGCTCGCCCCCAAGATCCTGTCCTATCTGCTGAGTTTCCTGGTCGTCGGGATCTATTGGGCGTTTCACCACGCCGCCTTCGCCCGGTTGAGGCGCATCGACGGCACGGTGGTGTTTCTGAACCTGTTGGTGTTGCTGCTCGTCACCTTCATGCCGTTTCCGACGATCCTGATGGGCGAGTATCCATTCACGACGATCCCGCTGGCGATCTATGGCGGCAGTCTGATCGCCGCGAATTTCATTGGCTTTCTCAGCGTCCTGCACCTGCATTGGCGCCCCGAGTTGATGCGCCCGGAATTCGCCGGCGATTTTCTGCGCAGCCAATGGCCGATCTATCTGATCGTCAATGCGGTATATCTCGCCGCGATTGCGCTGGCGTTCTACTCTCCCGTCGCCAGCTATTGCGTATTCCTGGCGGTGCTGGTGGGAGTCGGTTTCAACATCTGCCGGGAGATTTCTCTCGCCGGAGTTCGGGCCCGGAAAAGCGCGGACGCCGACTCGCGCTGAACGACGGCGGCCGGGCCTCGCAGATCCAGTTGTCACTCGGCGGCGTTAAGTGGCCGAGCCCGTTCAATGCGTTCTTGCTCGCGCGGCGAATTCATCGCCTCCCAGAGATCGCCACGCCGCTGCACGTTCAACCAGAAGTCTGCGCTGTTGCCGAACACCCGGGCCAGGATCAGCGCGGTCGGAACAGTTATAGCTCGGCGGTCGTTGCAAAGCTCGTTGACGTGCTTGCGCGGCACGCCCATCGCATCGGCCAACGCCGTTTGCGTCAGGCCCATCGGCTCCATGAATTCTTCGACCAGGATTTCGCTTGCCGTCGCCGGCTTACGCTTCGTCGCCAACATGAGGTCACCTCAGAGACAACTATGGTCGTCCAGATAGACTTCCGACGCCTCGCTTTTGCCGCCGTCACAACGGAAGATCAGCCCCCATTGCTTATTGACGCGGATCGAATGGAAGCCTTCGAGAGCACCGCGAAGCTTCTCGAAATGATTACTCGGAGGCGCTCGCAAGTCCTGATCGCTCGTCGCATCGACGATCGTCTGGAGCCTGCGGAACAGCCTGTTTTCCAAATCGGGCGGGATATTTCGCGAATGCATGTCCCGGACGAAGAAGGCGCGCAACCATCCATCGCGAAGACTAACGATCATTCGACCACTCGATTTCCGGACCTATGTACCACTCAATGGGTCATTCGTCTATATCGCTTGCATTGCCGTTGCCCGCCCGCCCCTATCGCTCCAACGGCCCGTCGGCCTTCTTCCACGCCGCCATGCCGCCCTGGACGTGGCGCGTAGAATTCAACCCCGCCTCCTTCGCCGCCTGCACCGCCATCGCCGAGCGCTCGCCGAAGGCGCAATAGAATACGATCTGCCTTCCCGCCGACTTCGCCAGGGCGTCGAGCAGCCCTCCACTGCGTAAATTTTCCTGCAAGGCGCCGTAGGGGGCATGGAGCGAGCCGGGAATCGCGCCGTGCTTGTCTCGCTCACCGCGTTCGCGCAAATCCACCCAGGCGATGCCCGGCCAGCCGAGCAAGCCGATCGCCTCCGACGCGAGCAGCGATCCGCCGTCGCGGGCGATTTCGTCCTGATGCAGCCCGACGTGTTGGTTGGCCGGCACGGCGACGTCCATCATTTTCGGATTGGGAAGATGCAGGTTGTTCATCACGGCCGCATATTCGTCGGCCGACTTGACCTGAAGCCGAGGATTGAACGCGCGCTCCTCGCCGATGGTCGAGACCGTGTCGCCCTTATAATCGTGCGCCGGGTAGACGAAGGTGGAATCGGGCAGTTTCAATAGCCGGCCGAAGATCGACTCATAGGCCGCCTTCGGGTCGCCGTTCTGGAAGTCGGTGCGGCCGGTCCCGCGGATCAGCAGCGTATCGCCGGTGAACACGCGGTCGGGCATGACGAAACTATAGGAATCATCAGTATGGCCGGGGGTGTAAATCGCCTCCAGCGCGAGGCCCTCGATCGTCAGCACGTCGCCGTCGCTGAGCCGCATGGAGACGACGTCGGCCGTGGTCTGCTCACCCATGACCGTGATGCAGCGCGTGCGATCGCGTAAGGCGGCAAGACCCGTGATGTGGTCGGCATGCAGATGCGTGTCGACGGCCTTGACCAGCTTGAGATCGAGTTCGCGGACGAGCGTCAGATAGCGTTCGACCTTCTCGAGCACGGGATCGATGATCAGCGCTTCGCCGCCGCGCCGGCTCGCCAGCAGGTAGGAATAGGTTCCGGAGAGGGAATCGAACAATTGGCGAAAGATCATTTTCTTCCTCCAACCCGCCGGCGCTGGCGTTCTACCTCGGCTGCGGCACGATGCGGATATAGGGTTTTGGCGATTTCCAGCCGTCCGGGTAGATTTTCCGCGCATCGTCGTCGGAGACCGAGCCGGCGATGATGACGTCTTCGCCCTGCTTCCAGTTGACCGGCGTCGCCACCTTGTTCTTCGCCGTCAGTTGCAAGGAGTCGATGACGCGTAAAACTTCGTCGAAGTTGCGGCCGGTGGTCATCGGATAGACGAGGATCAGCTTGATCTTCTTGTCCGGGCCGATGACGAACACGTTGCGCACCGTCTGATTGTCGGCGGCGGTGCGCTTGGTCGGATCGCCCGAGACCGGCGCCGGCAGCATGCCGTAGAGCTTGGAGACGTTGTAGTCGGTGTCGGCGATCATCGGGAAGTTCGGCGCGTAGCCCTGGGTTTCGGCGATGTCGGCGGCCCAGCCGGCATGACGGTCGAGCGGATCGACGGAGAGGCCGATGATCTTCACCCCGCGTTTGTCGAATTCGGGTTTTATGCGCGCTACGTAGCCGAGTTCGGTGGTGCAGACCGGCGTGAAGTCCTTGGGATGAGAAAACATCACCGCCCAGGAATTGCCGACCCAATCATGGAAATGAATTCGGCCTTCGGTGGTCTCCGCTTCGAAATCCGGAGCGATGTCGTTCAGTGAAAGCGTCATGGCCTTACTCCTCTACTTTCCCGGCAGGGGCGCTGCCCCAGCCATTGGCGCGGCTACTCGACCCGACGGCGAATCCCGGACCGGCATGAAGCCGTGCATACCCGTGGCAATTAGCAGCCGACAGAGAGCAGTTTCGCCTGCAATCCGAAGCGGCGCAAGATCTTTCCCCAAAAATGATAGACTTCGATTTCCTTTTTGACAAGGCGCGCAAACCGCCCCCGCGAACGCTGTCGCCGCGGCTAGTCCCTCCCGACCCGGATCTGGATCTTCACGTCCGTCGGCAATCCGCGCGCGGCCCGCTCGAAAGCCTGGATACTGTCCTCGAAATCATAGGTTCCCGTGATCAGCGGCTTGAGGTCGACCTTGCCGGACGCGATCAGATTGAGCGCCCGGTCGAAGATGTTGGCGTAACGGAACACGGTCTCGACGCGCACTTCGCGCGAGATCGCGCCGGCGACGTCGATGGCGACGGGATCGACGGGCAGGCCCACCAGCACCAAGGCGCCGCCGGGGCGGACGATGCGGAAAATGTCGGCGTAGGCGCGCGGGCTGCCGCTGGCCTCGAACACCACGTCCGCGCCCCAGCCTTCGGTCTCGCGCGCGATTGCCGAGCTGAGCGGCTCCTTGCGGATGTCGACGGGGATGACGCCGGCGTAGCGCGCGGCGATGGCGAGTTTGTCCTCGGCGAGATCGGCGATGAAAACCCGGGAGCATCCGCCCGCCAGCGCCGCCAGAGCGACCATGATGCCGATCGGCCCGGCGCCGATCACGGCGGCGACGTCGCCGGGCACGATGCGCGCCCGCGCCGCCGCCTGCATGCCGATCGCGAACGGCTCCACCATCGCGCCTTCGGCGAAGGAGACGTTGTCGGGCAGCTTGTAGGTGAAAGCGGCGGGGTGGATGGCGTAGGCGGTCAAGATCCCATGCACCGGCGGCGTCGCCCAGAACGTCACTTCCGGATCGACATTGTAGATGCCGAGTTTCGTCGCCCGCGACGAGAGGTTCGGCACGCCCGGCTCCATGCAGACGCGATCGCCGACCTTCAGCGACGTGACGCCCGAGCCGACCTCGACGATCCTCCCCGCCGCCTCGTGACCCAACACCATCGGCGCGTTGACGACATAGGGGCCGATCCGGCCGTGAGTGTAATAATGCACGTCGCTGCCGCAGACGCCGACGGTGTGGATGGCGATCCTGACGTCGTTCGCTCCCACCGCCGCTGGCAGTTCGATCTCCCGCAGCGAGAGTTCGCCTTTACGTTCGAGCACCAAGGCGCGCATGGGGCGTTTCCTCGTTCCTGGTTTCGTCGACGGCGCCGCGAACGGCCGCGGTTCCTCCTTATAGAACGCGGGGGGATGGGTTCAAGCCGACCCCCCGCTTGCGGTAGAAGCGGCCTTCCTCACGCCTTGTGATGCGATTCCTGCAATCCGTAAACCGGCGTCGCAATCCCCGCTTGGCGCGCCTTCAGTTGCAGCGCCAGGAACTGCGAGTAGTGGCGGGACTGATGCAGGTTGCCGCCGTGCATCCAGAGGTTCTCCTGCTGCGTCGGCTTCCACATGTTGCGCAGCTCGCCCTCCCACGGGCCGGGGTCCTTGGGCGTGTTGGAGCCGAGGCCCCAGACCTTGCCGACTTTGTCGGCGAGATCCTGGCCGCAGAGGTCGGCGATCCAACCGTTCATCGAGCCATAGCCGGTGGCGTAGACGATCACGTCGGCGGGGATCTCCGTGCCGTTGTCGAGCAGGACGCCCGTCGGGGTGATCTGCTCCACCTGCCCCGCGACCAGCTTGATCTTGCCGTCGATGATGAGCTGCGAGGCGCCGATGTCGATATAATAGCCGGATCCACGGCGTATGTATTTCAGGAAGATGCCGGTATCGTCCGCGCCGAAGTCGAGTTGGAAGCCCGATTGCTCCAGCTTCCGGTAGAAGTCGGCGTCGGCCTGGCGGATCTTGTCGCAAGTCGCCTTTTCGGAGGGGGGCATGGTCGCATAGGGCGTGGACGCGAAGACGAGATCGGCCTTGCCCGTGGACATGCCGCTGCGCACCGCGCGCTCGGAATAGAGGTCGCCCATGCCGATCTCCATCAGCGTGTCCGACCGCACGACATGCGTCGACGAACGCTGGATCATCGTCACGTCGATATCGTTCTCGTACAGCGCGGCGCAGATGTCGTGCGCGGAATTGTTGGAGCCGATGACGACGACTCGTCTGCCCTTGTAGCCGTCCGGCCCGGGATGCCGCGAGGAATGATGCTGCTCGCCTGCAAAGGTCTCCATGCCCTTGAAATTCGGCACGTTGGCCTTGCCGGCCATGCCGGTGGCGAACACCAGTTGCTGGGGATGCAGCACGACCTCCTGGCCGTCGCGATCGACGACGACCGACCATTGTTGTGTCGCCGCGTCGAACTGGGCGGACCGGGCGGTCGATTTCGTCCAGTAATTGAGCTCCATCACCTTGGCGTACATCTCGAGCCAATCGCCGATCTTGTCCTTGGGCGAGAACACCGGCCAGTTGCTCGGGAAGTCGATATAGGGCAAATGGTCGTACCAGACGGGATCGTGCAGGCAAAGCGACTTATAGCGCTTGCGCCAGCTGTCGCCGGCGCGCTCGTTCTTCTCCAGGATGATGCTGGGCACGCCGAGTTGGCGCAGCCGCGCGCCCAAGGCGATGCCGCCCTGGCCGCCGCCGATGATCACGACATAGGGTTGCTTGGTGTAACCGAGCGTGGCGAGTTCCTCGTCGCGCGTTTCCTTCCAGCTCTTGGCGCCGATGTTGACGCCATGCTTGGCGCCCATCGGGCGGGTGAAGCCGGACTTCTCTTCATGGCCCTTCAGTTCGACCATCGTCGTCAACAGCGTCCAGATGCCGCCGTCGCCCACCCGCGCGTGACCAAGCCCGCGCGCGACCTCCGTCTCGAAGGTGAACCAGAATTCCAGCATGCCGCCGGCTTCGCTGACCGGCTCTTTCTCGTAGACCCGCCAGGTCTGGGGCTTCACGGTCGCCAGACAGGCGGTCAGCATTTCCCCGATGGCCTCGCGTCCCTCCATTGTCTTGATATTCCACGTGAAGCTGACGAGGTCTCGCCAATAGGAATCCTCGGCGAACATGGCGACGACGGCGTCGATGTCCGGCTGGACGAGCGCCGCCTCGAAGCGGTCGAGGAAGCCCTGCGCCTTGGCGGCGGGGGTCGAGTCGAGCATGAATTCCTCCCTTTTGCGAGAGCATAGTCTGCCGGGCCCGCCGAGGACAATGTGGAAATCGCGAGGCGACGCCCTTATGCGTCCGCGTCCATCCATGCGTTCATGGATTGGAAGGTCGCCCGCGCCCCGGCGATGATTTCGTCCGGATCGAGCCCGTCTTCCGCGACGCTCGCATTCAGCGCCGCCTTGAAGGCCTTCCAGCGGGCGCCGGTTTGCTTGCCGTAGGCATTGTAGAACGCCGTGCCTCGATCCGCCGTCAAGCCGAGTTGCGCGTGCAGGCTCCGCGCCAGGATCTGGCCCCCGAGCGTCGCGCCCTCGAACACATAGAGGCAACCCCAGGCGCGCTCGAACGTCGCCAGTCCGGCGAACGGGGCGGCGAGCGCCGAAACGCGCCCATCAAACCCGGGGGCCAGCGCGGCGAGGTCGCGGCCAAGCAGATCCGCCTTGGTCAAACGCGCATCCAAATCGAGCGACCGGGGAAAACGGCCCGCCCAGCGATGCAGCTCCGTCTCGACGGGCCCCAAAAACCCCGCCAGCCGCGCCAGGACGGAGACATATTCCTCGACGCCGAGATCGGTCTCCGTCAGCCGGCGCAAGCGTCGATTGCGCTCGATCGCCTCATGCTCGCCGCGCGTCTCGACGCGCAGACGCGCCGTGAAGGAACCGTCGCTGGCCGCCGATCGCGGTTTGACGACCGTGTCCTCATGTTCCGCCGTCGCGCCCATCCATGGCCTTCCTTCCGAAATCCTCGACGCAGCGCATCTTAGAGGCTGACGCCGAGATTGGCGACCGTGGCGGACACGCGCAGGATTGCCAGATATACAGGCGATCACCGCGCTTGCCACGTCGGCGTTGCCCCTTACAATCGCTGCCGCCACCCAAGCACGTCCATCGAGAGGAACACATGAGTCATTTGTTCGAACCCTGGCGGCTGGGAAAGCTCGAACTCGCAAACCGAATCGTCGTCGCGCCGATGTGCCAATACTCGGCCAGCGAGGGCTCGGCCACCGATTGGCACCAGCTTCATCTGGGCTCTCTGGCGCTCTCGGGCGCCGGCCTGATGATCCTCGAGGCGACGGCGATCTCGGCGGAGGGCCGCATTTCGCCCGGCGACCTAGGGCTCTACAACGACGCCAACGAGGCCGCGCTGGCGAAAATCCTGGCGACCATCCGGGCAAATTCGCCGATCCGCGTCGGCATTCAATTGTCCCACGCCGGGCGCAAGGGTTCGAGCCATGCGCCCTGGGACGGCGGCGCGCAAATCCGCCCGGACCAGCCCCGGGGCTGGCGGACGCACGCCCCGTCCGATGTACCGCATTCCGAGGGCGAGGTCCCGCCGCTGGCTCTCGACATGGCGGGTCTGGCCGCCGTTCGCGAGGGTTTTGTCGCGACTGCAAGGCGCGCGGTGCGGCTCGGGCTCGACGGCATCGAAATTCACGGCGCGCATGGCTACCTGCTGCACCAATTCCTTTCGCCGCTCGCCAACCGCCGCGACGATTCCTATGGCGGCGGCCGCGAAAACCGCATGCGGTTTCCGCTCGAAGTTTTTGACGCGGTGCGCGGCGCGGTTCCGGCGGAAATGCCGGTGTGGATGCGCGTATCCGCGACCGACTGGGTTCCGGGCGGCTGGGACATCGAGGACACGGTGGCGCTGGCCAAGGCGCTCGAGGCCCGCGGCGCCGCTGCGATCCATGTCTCGACCGGCGGCATTTCGCCGCGTCAGGCGATCAAACCGGCGCCGGGCTATCAGGTTCCGTTCGCCCGGCGGATCAAGTCGGAAGTCGACGTACCGGTCGTCGCGGTCGGCCTGATCACCGAAGCCGAGCAGGCCGAAGCCATCATCGTCAACGGCGACGCCGACGCCGTGGCGCTCGCCCGGGCGATCCTCTACGATCCGCGCTGGCCGTGGCATGCCGCGGCCAAGCTCGGCGCGCGCGTGACGGCGCCGAAGCAATATTGGCGAAGCGCGCCGCGAGACTATCCGCACCTGTTCGAGAGTTTTGCACACGGGCAGAGGTGAAGCGCCATGGGCTCCCGATCGATGGTTTGCTGACGCGCAAGATTCTTGTCATTCCCGCGTTCGCGGGGATGACAAGTCAGATTGATCGGATTCCGCTCTAGAGTTTCGACGCCTGGGCGCCAAAAATGAAGTTACCAGGGGAACCATCGTTGAGGGTGAAAGCGCCGCCGCCGTTCCTGCCGCCATTTTCGCGCGTCACAACCATGATCGTATTCCGGCCGTCGCTGCAAACGATAGGGATCGAGATCGTCGGCGACACGTAGTGAGCGTCGTAGCTGCCGCCGCACGACAGCGTTCCGTCGGAAACGCTGAACGAGGAAAGGCCTGACGTGGCGGTGAGCGTGCCTCGCAGGATCCCTCCCGGAAACCCGGTGCTTATGACCGCGACCGGCAAAGTGATCGAAGTAGGACCCGGCACGGCGCACGCGCCACAGCTCAGTAGGACGAAACACGACGTCACAGCTCTGGAATACCCATTCATTTTCAGATTACCGGCTCAAAACGTAGCTCCGAACCCCTAACACAGCCGCCGCTTCGCGTCTGCAATATCGAGGGCAAGGCCGCCACGAGAAGGACTGGTTTCGCGAACAACGCGGTGGCGGTCGAGCATCGCTAGATGGAAGTTTCCCGTCTCCCAGGATCCGTCATCGCGGATGCCTCGACATTCACCGCCGCGCCCAGCAGCACCACGAAGCTCGACACCCAGAACCACAGCATCACGCCCGCCAGCGTCGCCAGCGGGCCGTAGGTGAGGTCGAAATCGGCGAGATGCGCGACATAGGCGGAAAAACCTTCCGAAGCCGCCAGCCACAGGATCGTCGCCGCCAGCGCGCCGGGCAGGATCGGCCATTGGCGGTCCGGCTCCGGCGTCGGGCCAAAGCGATACAAGGCGGCGATCGCGGCGGCGACGAACAGCACCAGCACCGCGAAAGACAGGCCGTGCAAAAGCCCGCGCGCCCGTCGCGAAAAGCCGAGAAAGCCGAGCGCGCCGGGCAACGCGAGCATGATCGCCAGCGCCAGCAGCGCCGCGACCATCGCCGCGAGCGTCATCGCCATCCCCACCCCCTGGAAGCGCAGGAACGGCCGTCGCGATTGGCTGTGCATGTGGTCGATGCCGGCGAGCAGCGCCTTGGCGCCGGTGGACGCCGACCAGAGCGCGCCGGCCGTGCCGATCCACACGCTCCATTGCAGATGGCGAGGCGAATGGGCGACCAGCGCCTGCACGCGCTTGGTGATCAGCAGATAACCTTCCGGCGGCAGCAGGTCCTTCAACACGTCCAGCTGCGCCATGACGGTTTGCGGCTTGAACGCCAGACCGTAGAGCGACAGCAGCGCGCTGAGGCCGGGGAACAAGGCGAGCGTGGCGTAGAACGCGCAACCCGCCGCGATCAGCGATGTCCGGCTTTGCTGAATACGTAGCCACACCCGCCACGCCAGCTCCGCGCGAGGGCGCGCGAGGTCGGTCATGGCGGCGATCACATTGCTCATTGCGCGCGATATATCACAGGATCAGCCGCGCGACCGCCCGCTCACTTGACGGTCGCCGCCGCCACGGATTTCGCGTGCGGCTCGACGATGCGGACGGAATCGCCGGCGGCGAGTCCGTCGGGCGGCGCGGCGATCACGCGATCGTCGGCCTGCAGCCCCGTGCCGATTTCGATTTCGCTGCCGAGATCGCGCGCGATCGTCACGGTCTTGAACACGACGTGGTCGCCGGCGTCGAGAGCGGCGACGCGCAGGCCGGCGGAATCGAAAATGAGCGCGCTGACGGGGATGCGAAACAGGCCCGCCGCGCCGACAAGATCGGCATGGACGTTGGCGTAGCCGCCCGGCATCAAGGCCCCGTCCGCATTGTCGACCATGAGCTGCATGTGGGTCGTGCCGGACCCGACGTCGACGGAGCGCGCAGAAGCCTCGACGACGGCGGGGAAGGTCCGGCCCGGATATTCGGGCACGCTGACGGTCGCCTTGGCGCCGATGCGGATCGCCGGCGCGTAATTCTGCGGCACGTTGATCGACACCTTGAGCTTGTGGACGTCGGAGATGACGAACATCGCCAAACCTGCGCTCGAGCCGGCGCTGATCAGCGCGCCGATGTCGGTGTTGCGCTCGGTGACGACGCCGTCGAACGGCGCGGCTACCGACTTGTAGGCCGCCAGCACTTGCAGGCGCTCGACATTTGCCTCAGCGGAATGCACGGCCGCCTGTTTGTTGGCGAGATCGGCCGCGCGTTGATCCATCTCCTGTTGGGAGACCGCGCTCGATACGAGCAGCGTTCGCCCACGCGAAAGGGTGACTGCCGCGAGCTGTTGGCCGGCCTCGGCGCTGCTGAGATCGGCGCGCGCCTGCAACAATTGCTGATCGAGATCGGGCGCCTCGATCTCCGCCAGCGTCTCGCCTGTTTTGACCGAGGCGCCGATGTCGACTTTCCAGTTCTTCACATAGCCGCTGACCCGCGCGTAAATCGGCGCGCGCAGATTGGCCTCCAAGCGGCCGGGCAGATTGAGACTGTTGACCCCCGGCTTGGCGTTGAGAGCGAGGATCGAAACGGTCGGAACCGCCTGCGCCTCGGTCCATTGCTGCAGCTTGGCGTCGCTCTTTTCGCGCTCGCCAATGCCCGTCACCACGAGCGCCGCGGCGCCCAGCACGGTCAGCAACCCGGCGAAGCCAAGTCTCGCCTTGAAGCCGCGTCGAACGTTCGATTCAGACATGGCGCGGAGACTCCGACACAGCGGGGGAAAAGGCGGCGACGCGCTTGTGCGCGAGGCTGAAGACGACAGGGACGAAAATCAGCGTCGCGATGGTGGCGAACACCAGACCGCCGACGACCGCGCGCCCGAGCGGGGCATTCTGCTCGCCGCCCTCGCCCAGGCCCAGCGCCATCGGCGCCATGCCGATGATCATCGCCAGCGCGGTCATCACGACGGGCCGGAATCGGACAAATCCCGCCTCGAGCGCGGCTACGACGGGATCGCCGAGTTCGGCATAGCGCTCGCGCGCAAAACTGATGACGAGCACGCTGTTGGCGGTGGCGACGCCCATGCACATGATGGCGCCGGTGAGCGCCGGCACCGACAGCGTGGTGTGGCTGACGAACAGCATCCAGACGATTCCCGCCAGCCCCGCCGGCAGGGCCGAAACGATGACGAACGGATCGGCCCAGGATTGGAAGTTGACGACGATCAGCAGATAGATCAGCACGATGGCGCCGAGCAAGCCCAACAGCAGCCCGGAGAAGGCGCTGTTCATAGTCTGCACCTGCCCCAGAATGGCGATCGAACTGCCTTTGGGGACATTGGCGGCGGTCTCGTCGAGCAACCGGCGAATGTCCTGTGCGACCGCGCCCAGATCGCGCCCCTGCGGCGTGGCGTAGATCTGGACGATCGGCAGGATGTTGTATTGCGAGACGACGGCGCTGCTGGTCGTGCGCTTGATGTCGGCGACGCCGCCGAGGATCGGCAGGTTCGTCGCGCCCGGCGCGGAAATCGGCACCGTTTGCAGGGCGCTCAGCGAATCGAGCTGATATTGCGGGGTCTGCATGACGATCGAATAGGAAACGCCGTTGACCGGGTTCAGCCAGTAGGTCGGACTGACCTGACTGCTGCCGGCGAGATTGACGACGAGGCTGTTGGTGACGTCGCGTTCGCTGAGGCCGATATATTCCGCGCGGGTGCGATCGACGTCGACGTTCAGCGTCGGATTGGCGGCCGATTGCTGGATGCGCGCGTCGGCGACGCCGGGAACGTGGCGCATCTTGCGCAACAGCAGATTGGCGTAAGCGAAATTGCCGCTCACATTGCCGCCGGAAATCTGCACGTTGATCGGGGCAGGCGCGCCGAAATTGAGGATCTGGCTGATGATGTCGGCGGGCAGGAAGCCGAACGTCACGCCGGGAAACCGGTGCGGCAATTGCTCGCGCAACTCACGGACATAATCGGCCGTCGGCCCATGTTCCTCGCTCAGCTTGATCTGAATGTCGCCGTCCTGCGAGCCGATGACGCCAGTGTTGTTGTAGGCCAGATTGATGCCGCTGATCGGCATGCCGACATTGTCGACGAGGGTGGCCAGTTCCTCGCGCGGGATGACCGAGCGGATCGCGTCCTGAATATCGGCGAATTGCTTGGCGCTCTCCTCGACGCGGGTGCCGACGCGCAGGCGCACGTGCATCAGGATCTGCCCGGTGTCGACGGAGGGAAAGAAATTGCGGCCGAGATAGGGGGTCAGCAGAAACGACGCGCCGACGAAACCGAGGAAGCCGACGACGAACACCGCGCGATGGCGCAGCGCCAGTTCGAGCGCGCCGCGATAGCCGCCACGGACATTTTCGAACCCGGCCTCGAAGCCACGTTGGAAGCGCACCAGCGGATTGCGCGACGCGAGCCTCGAGTCCTCCTGCAAATGCGCCGTATGCGGTTTCAGCAGATAGTTGGCCATCGTCGGCACGAGCGTGCGCGACAAAAAGAACGAGCAGATCATCGCGAACATCACCGCTTCGGCCATCGGCACGAACAGGAAACGGGCGACGCCTTCAAGGAAGAACATCGGCACGAAGACGATGCAGATGCACAGCAGCGAAACGAAGGCCGGCGTTACAATCTGCCGCGCGCCGTCCATGATCGCGGCCTCCACCGCCTTGCCGTGTTCGAGGTGATAATTGATGTTCTCGATGGTGACGGTCGCGTCGTCGACGAGGATTCCGACAGCGAGCGCCAGACCGCCCAGCGTCATGATGTTCAGCGTCTCGCCGAAGGCGTAGAGCGCGATGACGGAGCCGAGCACCGCGAGCGGGATCGAAGTGGCGATGATGACCGTCGAGCGCCAACTGCCCAGGAACAGCAGGATCATCAGGCTCGTCAGCGCCGCCGCGATCACGCCTTCGCGCGCCACGCCGGCGATGGCGCCGCGCACGAAGATCGACTGATCGCCGAGCAGCGCCACTTTCAGGTTGGGCGGCAGCGAATCCCTCAGTTCCGCCAACCGCCGCTTGACGCCGTCGATGATCGCCAAGGTCGAGACCGAGCCGTTCTTCAACACTTGCAACAGCACCGAGCGGTTGCCGTTGACGTGGACGATGTTGGTTTGCGGCGCGGCGCCGTCCCTGACTTGCGCTACGTCGCGTACGTAAACCATCGCGCCGTTGACGGTCTTGATCGGCAGGTTGGCGAGATCCTCGAACTTTTCCGGCGCGTCGTTGAGTTGCACGACATATTCGAAACCGCCGATCTTTTCCGTGCCCACGGGCGTGATCAGGTTCTGGGCGCCCAGCGCATTGGCGACGTCCTGTCCCGACAGACCCCGGGCTTGCAGGGCGGCGGGGTCGAGATCGATCTGGATCTGCCGCGACTTTCCGCCGAACGGATAGGGAATGGCCGCGCCGGCCACGGTCACCAGCGGGGTGCGAACCTGGTTGATCCCGATATCCGCCAGGGCCTGTTCGGTGAAGCCTTCCCCGGACAGGGCGACCAGCACGATCGGCACCGTGGAGGCGTTGTAATTCAGGATCAGCGGCGGCGTGGCCCCGGGCGGCATCGCCTTGATCAAGGTCTGCGAAATCGCCGTCACCTGGGCGTTGGCGGTGCGGATGTCGACGTTGGCCTGGAAGAAAATTTTGATCACGCCGAAGCCGTTGTAGGAATTGGCCTCGATATGTTCGATGTCGTTGACGGTGGTCGTCAGCGCCCGCTGGAACGGCGTTGTGATGCGGCCGGCCATCTGGTCGGGCGGAAGGCCGGTATATTGCCACACCACGCTGATGACGGGGATGCGGATGTCGGGGAAAATGTCGGTCGGCGTCCGCGACGCCGCCAGCGGCCCGATGATCAGGATGAGCAGCGCCAGCACGACGAACGTATAGGGTCTCGACAGCGCTATGCGAACCAGGGCGATCATCTAAGGGGCATCTCTGGGGGATTAAGGTAAATGCGCCGCGCGCAGACCTTAGACGTAACAGCCCGGTCAAGCCGCCGATTATCACGTTGTCGTGATCCGGTCGGATTCCGGACGAGCTCATTGCACCTGTTGTTATTAGGCGTTAGGCGCCGAAGAATCGGCCCGCGTCGATGAAGGCGGTTGAATTCGCGCCGGATTTCGCCAATCTGCGCCGATCTTTCCTCAGGCGTCCACGCGAGTCCCATGCTCCTCCTCATTCTCGGCATTATCATCTTTCTCGGCGCACACACGTTCACGACGCTGCGCGAGAACCGCCAGGGCGTCGTCGACTCGGTAGGCCTCAATGTTTACAAAGGCTTGCACGGGCTGGTGTCGCTGATCGGGTTCGTGCTGATCTGCGTCGGCTTTTCGCATTACCGCGCCGGCGGGCTGATCCCGGTGTGGACGCCGCCGGCCGGCATGCGGCATCTGACGATCCTGTTGATGTGGTTCGCCTTCGTTTCGATTGCCGCGATGGGCCCAAGCCCAAGCCGCATTCGCGGCTGGCTGCGCCATCCGATGTTGGTTGCGATCAAGATCTGGGCGCTGGCGCATCTTCTCGCCAATGGCGATCTCGGCGGTATCCTCCTGTTCGGCTCGTTCCTCGCCTGGGCCGTCTATGACCGCATCGCGGTCAAACGTCGCGGCGATCTCGGCGCGGCGCGCGTCGTCAGCTTCACCCGTACCGACGCGGTGATCCTGATAGTCGGCACGATCGCCTGGATCGCCATGATGTTCCTGCACCCCTATCTGATCGGCGTGAGCGTGATGGGATGAGCGTTGTGAGGGCGCCCCGAAGGGGCTAGGTTTAGCCCGACCGCTTCCGTCATGCACGCGCTTGTCGCGGGTATCCACGCTGGGACATCGCAGAAAAGCTTCCGAATAGGCTGCTGAACCGCGACGTCAACGATTTGCTCGCAAATCGTGGGGGTGGCCGGGACTGGGCCCGGCTATGATGGAAATGGCGGTTGGGAACCCCTGAAAACTCTCCACCTAGCGCCCGATCGGACCTCAATGGCGCATCGTGCCGGTGTCCATGAAGCGCTGATGCCAGGACAGCGCCTCGCCCGGCAAAGACGGCGCGTGCTGACCATACGCGCCCTTTTTCGCCCGCGCGTAATAATCGGCCAGCGCCGGCCGGTAGTCGGGATGGGCGCATTTGGCGATGATCAGTTCGGCGCGCTGCTTGGGCGAAACGCCGCGCAGATCGGCGAGCCCCTGTTCCGTCACCAGCACCTGCACGTCCTGGCTGATGTGATCGACGTGGCTGCACTGGGGGACGATCGACGAGATCTTGCCGCCCTTGGCGGTCGAGGGCGTCATGAAGATCGAGACATAGGCGTTGCGGGCGAAGTCGCCGGAGCCGCCGATGCCATTCTGGATGCGCGAGCCCATGACGTGGGTCGAATTCACCGCGCCGTAGATGTCGGCCTCGATCAGGCCGTTCATGGCGAGGCAGCCGAGGCGGCGGATGAGTTCGGGGTGGTTGCTGATCTCTTGTGGGCGTAAAATCATCTTGTCGCGGAATTGCGCCATGTTGGCGTTGAGATCCGCCGCCGCTTCCGGGCTCAGCGAAAACGCGGTCGCGGAGGCCATCCGCAGCCTGCCGATCTTCAGCAGCTCGATCATGCCGTCCTGAATGACTTCCGTAAAGGAAGTCATGTTCTCGAACGGACCGTCCACCAGCCCGCTCAAGACCGCGTTGGCGATGTTGCCGACCCCCGATTGCAGCGGCAGCAGCGACGCGGGCAGCCGGCCCCAGGCGACTTCATGGCGGAAGAATTCGAGCAAGTGCCCGGCGATACCCTTAGCGGTCTCGTCGGGCGGCATGAACGGCAGATTGCGGTCCGGCTTTTCGGTCTCGACGATGGCGACGACCTTTTCGGGGTCGCAGCGGAAGTAGGGTTCGCCGATGCGATCGTCCGCCCGCACCAGCGGAATCGGCACGCGATTGGGCGGCAGCGCCGTGCCGTAATAGATGTCGTGCATCCCCTCCAGCGCCGGATTCTGCCAGCGATTGACTTCCAGGATGACGCGCGAGGCGCGCTCCAGCCAGGTCTTGTTATTGCCGACCGACGACGAGGGGATCAGCGATCCGTCCGCCCTTATGCCGCTGACCTCGACTACCGCGACGTCGAGCGGGCCCAAGAAACCCTGCCACGCCATCGGCGCGACCTGGCTGAGATGCATGTCGAAATATTCCATCTTGCCCGCATTGATCTTTTCCCGAGCGATCGGGTCGGAATTGTAGGGAAGGCGAAATTCGATGCCGTTGGAGCGCGCCAGCGCGCCGTCGAGTTCCGGCCCGGTCGACGCTCCGGTCCAGACCCGCAGGCGAAACGGCAGGCCGGCGACATGCGCCGCGTCGATGCGCTCGGCCAGCGCCAGCGGCACCGCCTTCGGATAGCCCGAGCCGGTGAAGCCGCTCATGCCTACGGTCTGGCCGGAGTCGATGAGCGCGGCGGCGTCGTGCGCGTTCATGATTTTCGATTTCAACGCTGCGCACTGGATGCGGTCGTCGTTCATGTGTCCTGCTCCTGGCGGAATTTTTTGGCGCACAGTTTTTTTTTGGCGCGCGTCGCTCTGGGCCGCGGAAGGCTCGTCCCCGCCGGCCTAACGCCCATCGCGGTCCCGCGCTTGACCTGTCTCAACCCGAGGTCGATGTCCTTGCGACGCGATCGGCGTCAGCCGCCGAACGCCTGCATCGCCATCCACAGGCCGAAAACCAGCACGACGCCCATCCAGACGCGGAAATAGCGCTCAAATCCGGCGGATCGGTACGTCGCCGCGATGCGGCCCGGCGGAACGAACAACAGCGACAGCCCCTTGAGCAGCGCTGCCCAACCCGCCAGCGTGATGGCGACGGTCAGCGCCCCGCCGCTCCAGACATTGTGGGCGATCACCACCGCGAGCCCCACCGCCGTGGCCACCAGGCCCGAGAACAGCATCCAGGCCTCGCTCGCCACAATCTCGTCGATGGCCGCCAGGGCCCGGCGCCGGCTCACCAGCATCGCCAGCGAAACCACGACGAGATAGAGACCCAGAAGTTTGCCGAGGAAAAGGGTCGACGCAAGCATGGCGCTGGTCCTGGATCCGTGTGCGCGGACATAGGCATTGATCAGTGGGTTTACGAGGCTTGAAAGGCTCGTAAACCCGTCGGTCGACCCTCGACGAACCTCGCCAAGAATTTCGTGGCGCCAGACCACAGAAGTGCTAGTTTCGGCCTCGCCATAAAGCTTGAACCCATTGGGTTCGTTGACCTGCGCCCGCATTTGCGGGAACCCTCTGGGCGGATGCGAATCGGCGGAACATCCAAACAATACCGGAAAGCCGAGGCGGTCGCGCACCCTCGGTCGCACTTTTTCCGCTTGGACTCCGGCGCGTCCGGCTCGGGATGAGGATCTGCGGATGCCCAAAAAGGAACGGCGCCTGCTGCGTATCGGCGTGCTCGGCGCCGGCCAGATCGCCCAGGCCGCGCATTTCGAGAGCTGCGCCAAGGCGAGGAACGCCGAACTCGCGGCCATCTGCGACGTCGCCGAGGATCTGCGCGAACGCATGGCGATCGTGCATGACGCGAAAAAGACCTACGCGGACTATGACCGCATGCTCGCCGATCCCGACATCGACGCTGTGATCATCGCCACCGCAGACGCTTTTCACGTGCCCGCGTCAATCCGCGCCTTGCAGGCAGGCAAGCACGTGCTCTGCGAGAAGCCCGTCGGCCTGACGGTGGAAGAGGTCGAGGAACTGAAGAGCGTCGTCGAATACTCCGGCAAGACCTTTCAGGTCGGCCACATGAAGCGGTTCGACCCCGGATTGCAGGCGGCCAAGCGCTTCATCGACGACGAAATGGGCGAACTGGTCGCCCTCAAGGCCTGGTATTGCGATTCGACGCATCGCTACGCCATGACCGACGCCGTGCAGCCGCTGATCGTCGCCAGCGCCCAGGCGCGCAAGCCCTCCAGCAATCCCAAGGCGAACCTGCGGCGCTATTACATGCTCGCCCATGGCTGCCATTTGATCGACACGGCGCGCTATTTTGCCGGCGACATCGTCGCCGTGCGGGCGCGATTGTCGGAGCGCGCGGGGATCTGGTGCTGGTTCGTCGATGTGGAATATGCCAGCGGAACACTCGGCCATCTCGACCTGACGGTCGCGGTGCGCATGGATTGGCACGAAGGGTTCCAGATCTATGGCAAGAACGGCAGTGTGATCGGCAAGACCTACAATCCCTGGTATTACCGGAGCAGCGACGTCGAAATTTTTCGCGAGGCCGACGCTGCGACCCATCGCGTGCTCGGCGCCGACGGCCATTTCTATCGCCGGCAGGTCGAAGGTTTCGCCGACGTCATTCTCAACGGCGCGCCGATGACCGGGGCGACGATCGACGACGGGATCGCCTCGGTGCGCGCCATGGTGGCGATTGCGCGCTCCGTCGAATCCGGCGAGCGCGTCGCCCTCGCCGACGTGACGGGAGGCGTCTGATGAAACTCGGAATTTTCGCCAAGACCTTTTCGGGCGCGGAGCCGGAGGGGGTTCTGGCGTCCGTCGCCGCGACAGGGTTCTCGGCGACGCAATACAACATGGCGTGCTCCGGGCTGCCGTCGATGCCGGACGAGATTTCTTCCGATGTCGCCGCCGCGATCCACTTGGCCGCGACCCGGCATGGCGTCGAGATCGTCGCGCTGTCGGGCACCTACAACATGATCCACCCGGACCCGGACGTTCGCGCGCTTGGGCTCAAGCGGCTGGAGGTTCTCGCCGCCGCCGCTTCCAGCCTGCCGACGCGGCTGATCACGCTCTGCACGGGCACCCGCGACGCCGAGGACCAGTGGCGCGGCCATCCGGACAACGAGACGCCGCAGGCCTGGGACGATCTGCTGGCCGCGATGGAAATCGCGGTCGGCATCGCCGAACGTTACGACGTCGAACTCGGCGTCGAGCCGGAACTGGCGAACGTGATCAATTCGGCGGTGAAGGCGCGCCGCCTGATCGACCAGATCGGCAGCCCCCGCGTGAAGATCGTGTTCGATCCGGCCAACCTGTTCGAAACGGCGAGGCTCGACCAGCAGCGCGACATCGTCTCGTCGGCGATCGATCTGCTCGCCGACGACATCGTCATGGGTCACGCCAAGGACCGGACGGCGACCGGCGATTTCACCACGGCCGGCAAGGGCGTGCTCGACTATCCCTGGTATCTGCAGCGGCTGAAGGAGATCGGGTTCAGCGGCGCGCTGGTGACGCACGGTCTCGCCGCCGGCGAGGCCGCCGGGGTCGCGGCGTTCCTGGGCCGGACACTCGCCGGGATCGAGGCATGAATTTTCCGCGAGACGGCCTGAAGCTGAATGTCGACGATTCCGGCGGCGAAGGCCTGCCGGTGGTCTTTCAGCACGGGCTGTGCGGCGACGCGGGCCAGACCCGCGAGGCCTTTCCCGACGACGCCAGGTTTCGCCGCATCACCCTGGAATGCCGCGGCCACGGGGCCTCGGAGGCGGGAGATTTTTCCGGGCTTTCGATCGCGACCTTCACCGACGACCTCGCCGCGCTGATCGAGACGAACGGGAAGGCCCCCGTCATCGTCGGCGGCATTTCTATGGGCGCCGCCATCGCGCTGCGGCTCGCGGCGCGCCGCCCGGATCTGGTGCGCGGGCTCATGCTCGCCCGCCCGGCCTGGGTCATCGCCGCCGCGCCGGAAAACATGCAGCCCAACGCCGAAGTCGGCCGCCTGCTCGACGCCCTGCCCGCCGAAGAGGCGCTTAGAGCGTTCCTCGACAGCGCGCGCGCGCGCGCGCTGGCCGAGACGGCGCCCGACAATCTCGCCTCGCTGCGGGGCTTTTTCACTAGGCGGCCGCAGGCCGTCACGGCGGCGCTGCTGCAACGGATCTCGGCCGACGGACCCGGCGTTTCCGAAGCGCAGGCGCGGGCGATCCGGGTTCCGACGCTGGTGATCGGCACGGCGCGCGACGCAATTCATCCGCTCTCTCACGCCGAGGCGCTGGCGGCGCTGATCCCTGACGCCCGCTTCGTCACGATCACCGCCAAGGCGGATAACAAAGTCCGCTACGTCTCGGATTTCCACGCCACGCTCACCGACTTTTTCGAGGGTTTTCTCTGATGCCTTCCCCTGCCCACACTTGGATCGACGACCTGCCGCTCAAGCGCCTGATCGGCGAGTTCTCCGTCTGGTCCGCCGATCTGCTGCGCCTCGCCCACGATATCGGCCGCATCCGGAGCGCCGCGGATGTGCTGCACATCGACGTCGCCGACGGCCATTTCGCACCGGCGCTGCTGTTCTTCCCCGATCTGATCGCCGCGGTCCGCAAAACCTCGGATCTGCCGATCCATGTGCATCTGATGGTCGCCGACAGCGTGTTGCTGTCGCAGATCGAGCAGTTCGCCGACGCGGGCAGCGACCTGATCAGCATCCATCTGGAGAACGGCAACGCCGACGCGGCGCTCGACCTTCTCGACCGAAGGGGCGTCCCGGCGGGCATGGTGCTTCGCGTCGAAACGCCGGTCGCGGGCGTAGCGCGCTTCCTGCCGCGTCTGCGTTTTCTGACGCTGCTCGGCACGGCGATCGGCGTCAAGGGCCAGGGCCTGCACGAAACCGCCGGCGACCGGCTGCGCGAGGCGCGGGCGCAAATCTGGGCGAGCGGCGCCGCGCGGCGCATCGTTCTGGCGGCCGACGGCGGCATTCGCGAGCACACCGTGCCCATCCTGCGCGCCGCGGGGGCGGAGACGGTCGTGCTGGGTTCGCTCGCCTTCGGCGCGCCCGATCTCGCCGCGCGGATGGCGTGGCTGCACGCGCTCTGATGACGCGTCTGGCGATCGGCGTCGATCTCGGCGGCACGCAAGTTCGCGCCGCGCTGATCGACGAAGCCGGCATCGTCCACGCCCGCGCGGCGCTGGCGACGGCGGCGGAAGCGGGGCCCGCAGTCGTCACCGCTCAGTTGAAGGATCTCGCCGCCATGGTCTCCGCCGGAGTCGCGAGGGATCGCCTCGTCGGCGTCGGCGTCTCCTCGCCCGGGCCGATCGACACCTTGCGCGGCGTCGCGCTTTCGATTCCGACCCTCGCCGGCTTCGTCGACGTTCCGTTCCGGCAAATGATCGAAGACGCGATCGGCCTGAAGGTCTGGCTGGAGAACGACGGCAAGGCGGCCGCGCTGGGGGAATGGCGGTTCGGCGCGGGCCGAACCTGCCAAAACCTGATCTACATCACCGTCAGCACCGGCATCGGCGGCGGCGTGGCGCTGGACGGCCGCCTGCTGCACGGGCGCCAGGGCCTCGCCGGCCATATCGGCCACATGACGATCGTTCGCGACGGCGAGCCGTGCCTGTGCGGCAATCGGGGCTGCTGGGAGGCCTATGCCTCGGGCCCCGCCTTCGCCCGGCGTGCGTGCGCGCGCGCCGAAGGCGACATTTCGACGCGGCTCGGCAGGCACGGGGCGCCGATCGACGGGCGCGCGGTGTTCGCGGCGGCGGCGCGGGGCGACGACCTCGCCATGGCGCTGGTCGCCGAGGAGGCGGACCTGCTCGGAATCGGCATCGCCAGCCTTCTGCATCTGTTCAGCCCGGAAATCGTCATCCTCGGTGGCGGCGTGGCCAACGGCTTCGATCTCCTGCGCCCCGGAATCCTCGCCCGAATCGACGCCGCCGCGATGCCCGCGTTCCGGGACACGCCCATCGTCCGCGCCGCGCTCGGCGACAATTCCGGCCTGATCGGCGCGGCGGCGCTGGTTTTCGACACAGGTTCGAGAGCGACGCCGGGGATGTGACACCGGCGTCGCAAAACCAACCGCGTTCGCGGAGCCCCGCGAGCGCGCGACCCCATTCACTCGGCCGCCACGTTCGCCGCCGCCAGCACCGGCCTTCCCCGAATCAAATCCGCCGCCCTTTCGGCGATCATGATCGTCGGCGCGTTGGTATTGCCGCCAGGCACGGTCGGCATGACGGACGCGTCCACGACCCGCAGGCCCGCGATCCCGCGCACCCGCAATTGCGAATCGACGACGGACCCGGGGCCGCCCATGGCGCAAGTGCCGACGGGATGATGCCCCACTTCCGCCGCGCGCCGCGTAAAAGCGTCGAGTTCGTCGTCGGAGCGAATGTCCGGCCCGGGCGAAGTCTCGCGCACGATCTGGTCGCCGAGCGGCGGCGTCGCGTAGATGCGTCGCACCAGCCGGATGCATTCGCGCGCCGTCGCCCGATCGCCTTCGGTGGCGAGGAAATTGAGGCGGATGCGCGGCTTGTCGTTGGGGTCCTGGGAGCGCAGGCGCACGTCGCCGCGGCTTTCGGGATGATTGAGCGACGGGTAGCCCTCGAGCATGTGCTCCTGTTTGGGCGAAATGCCGGGAAACCAAATCTTCGCGTCCATGCGCACCGAGTTGAAGAACAACTGAATGTCGGGGCGTTCGAGTTCGGGCCGGCTGCGCAGAAAAGCCAGCGCGGTCAGCGCCTGGGTGGCGAAATCGCCCTTGCCGAACAAGGCCCATTGCAAAATCGACCAGGCCACGCGATCGGCGCGCAGCCGGCTGAGGAAGGTGATCGGCTCCTTCATCAAATACTGAACATGAAACACCACGTGCTCGGAGAGATTGCGGCCGACGTTGGCCAGATCGAGCACGGGGTCGATCCCCATCGCCTTCAGTTCGGCGCCAGGGCCGATGCCCGACAGCAGCAACAACTGCGGCGAATTGTAGCTGCCGCCGCAGAGGATCACTTCGCGCCGGGCCTTGACCTGTTTGATCTGACCTCCCTGGCTGTAGACGACGCCCGTCGCGCGGCCGTTCTCGATCACGACGCGATGGGTCAAGGCGTGGATTTCGACCTTCAGATTTTTTCGCGTCATCGCCGGGCGCAGATAGACGCGCGAGGCGCTGGCGCGGCTGCCGTTCAGAATCGTCAGATCGACGATGCCGAATCCGTCCGGCTCAGCGCCGGAGAAATCCTCGGTGAACGGAATGCCCGCGGCCTCGGCGGTATCGCGGATCAGCGGAAAGTTCAGATTTTTGACGTCCGTCGGACTGACGCCGAGCGGACCTTCGCCGCCGTGGAAATCGCCTTCGCCGCGCCAGTTGCCTTCCGCGCGCTTGAAATAGGGCAGCGCGTCGGCATAGCTCCAGCCTTCGCAGCCCGCTTGCCGCCAAAGATCGTAATCCCGGGGATGGCCGCGAACATAGAGCATGCCGTTGATCGACGACGAACCGCCTAGCGTCTTGCCGCGAGGCAGCTCGATCTTGCGGTTGTCGCAGTGGGCTTCCGGCTCGGTGGTGAAGTTCCAGTTGTGCTTGGGGCCCCGCCAGATCTGCCGCCATCCCAGCGGGATCTTCATGAACACGCTGTTGTCGGGTCCGCCGGCCTCCAAAGCCAGCACGCGTGCGCTCGCGTCCTCTGTCAGCCGGTTGGCGAGCACACAGCCCGCCGACCCCGCGCCGACGATCACATAATCGAACTCCTCCAAGAACCCCTCCCGCCCATCGTTGCCGCCAGCATAGGCGCCGCGCCGGGCCCCTGTAAATGTGCGCGCCGCGAGCGCGCTCGCGTCCTAACCCGTTCGCGCCCTTGTCCAAGACGCCGGCAACCGGACGACCCTATTCTGTCTGTCCGCCCAGAGCCGCGCCCGCGGTTTGGCGCGCTCCATCCCTACCCGGCCAAGGTTCCGGAGTTCCTTGACTCCGGAAATCGCGTCGGCCAAGGTCTCGGCAATGCGCGCCGAACGAAGAATTCGGCGGGCGACAAGAAAATCGTGGAGGAAAAACGTTCATGAAGTGGAAATCGACCCTCGTTGGATTGGGCGCCGGCGCGATCGCCGCCTGCCTCGGCTCGTCGGCCTACGCCGCCGATCTCAAATGCGGCCTCAGCAACGGCAAAGCGGCCACGGGCGCGCCGATCGTCATCGGCGGCATCGTCAGCATCACCGGCCCGGACAATTTCAGTTCGTCGGGCTTCGCCGCCAAGGCCTATTTCGACTGCGTGAACGCCAATGGCGGCATCAACGGCCGTCCGATCAAATACATAATGGAAGACGACGGCTGGAACCCGGAGCAGGCCTCGCAGGACGCCGGCAAGCTGATCAACGACGAGAAGGCCGTCGCGCTCGTGGGCAACATGAGCTTCGTCGATTGCGGCGCGAACCAGGGCATCTACGAAAAGGCCGACATCATGGCGGTCGCCGGCGTCGGCGTTCCCCGTGACTGCTTCTTCCAGAAGAACTACGTGACGACCAACGCCGGTCCGCGCGTCAGCAACACCAAGACGCTGATGTACCTGGCGAAGAAATTCCCCGGCATCAAGCGCTTCGTCTGCTTCGCCCCCAACATCCCGAACGTCGGCGAATGGTCCTGCGCCGGCGCCGTCGGCTGGATCAAGCGCAACGGCGGCGAAGCCAAGACGATCGTGTTCGACCCCGGCTCGCTCGACGCCACCTCGATCGTGCTCGAAGCCATGGCCTTCAAGCCCGACGTGATCAGCGTCTCGGCTCCCAAGGGCCTCGCGGTTCCGATCTTCGCCGCCGCCGAGGAACAGGGCCTGATCGACAAGGCTCACTGGATGGGCCCGGCCTCGCTCTACAACCCCACCTTCCCGCCGGCGATCAGCAAGGCCTGGGACGGCAAGGTCTGGGTCGACATGGAGCTCAATTCCGCCGATGCGACGACGCCCGACAACCAGAACTGGCGCGGCGTGCTCGACAAATACGCGACGCCCGATCTGCCGCGCGACACGTTCTCGCAGGCCGGTTATCTCGCCGCCCGCGTGACCACCGAAGCCCTGCTCAAGATGGACCCGGCCAAGATCGACCGCGCCTCGGTCACGGCGGCGCTGCGCGGCGTCAAGCGCTTCGACAGCGACATGTTCTGCGCGCCCTGGTACATCGGCGACGGCCCGCGCCACAACCCGAACCACACCGGTCCGGTGTCGCTCGTCCAGGGCGGCAAGCTGGTCCCGCTGGTCAACGCCTGCATCGACTCGCAGGATCCGGAGCTCGACGACGTCCACGCCTACGAGAAGACGATCGGGATTTCGAAGTAAATCATGCCCGATTTCGCGCCCTTCTTCGTGTCCGGTCTGGCGACCGCCGCCACCTATGTTCTTGCGGCGGTCGGGATCGTGGTCCTCTACCGGGCCTCGGGCGTGGTCAATTTCGCTCAAGGAGCCGTGGGCGCCCTGGCGGCCTTCGTCTCCTGGGCGATCGTCCAGCACGGCGGCCCCGACGTCGTCGGCTGGATCGCCGGCATCCTCGTCGCGGTGGCGCTGTCGCTGTTTTACGGCCGCGTGCTCGCGCCGCGCCTGGCCTATGGCGATCCTGTCATGCGCGCCGTCGCCACCCTGAGTTTCGCGCTGATCCTGCTCGGCTTCATCGATTATATCTGGGGCGAAGCGCCCCGCAAGCTGCGTCTGCCCACCGACACCAGCGGCTTCGAATGGCTGGGCGTGCGCATTACCTACACCCGCGCCGTCGCCTTCGGCATCGCCGCCACCGCGACCGTTGCGATCATGACCTTCCTCGCCAGGAGCCGCCTCGGCCTGCAGATGCGGGCGCTCGCCAACAACCGCGACCTCAGCGCCATGCTGGGCGTGCGCGTATTGCGCGCCGACGCCTACGCCTGGGTGATCTCCGGCGTCCTGGCCGGCGTCAGCGGCATCCTGCTCGCCGATCTGCAACGCCTGAGCGGCATCGCGCTGACCTTCGCCGTGATCCCGGCGATCGCCGCGGCGGTGATCGGGCGCTTCGCGTCGTTGCCGGCAACGGTCGCGGGCGGATTGGTGATCGGCGTCTGCGAGGCGTTGCTGACGCCCGTGCCGCTGATCGGCCCGTTCCGAACCGCCGTGCCGTTCCTGTTCGCGGTGATCGCGCTGCTGTGGATGCAGCGTCGCGCCACCTACGTGTACCGGTGAGGGCGTCTTGAGCGAACAAACCCTCGCGCCCGCTGGCGCTCTCCGCGTGAACCCGACCTGGATCGTCGGCGTCCTGGTCGCCCTCGCCGCTCTCTACGAGTTGCCGGATCTGTTGCAGGACTACTGGCTGCGAACCTTCAACAGCGTCGTCGCGCTGGCGATTTGCAGCCTCAGCGCCAGCCTGCTGTTCGCCCAGCTCGGCATGGTGTCGCTGGCGCAATATGGCCTGCTCGGCGTCGGCGGCTGGTTCGCGCTGCGCATCTCGCACGGCCTCGGCGTTCCGTTCGAGATCGCGTTGCTGGCGGGCGGCGTCGCCGCCGCGATCGTCGGCCTGATCGTCGGCCTGCCGGCGCTGCGCATGCGCGGGTTGTATCTGGCGATCATCACGCTGATGATGGCCGGCGCGATCCAGGTGCTGATCAGCGCCTTCGGCTTTCCCGACGGCGGCGCCGGCATTCTCGGCAAGAGCGACACCACGCGCCAGATGATGGCGCGCCCGTTCGTCGCGGACAGCGACTCGGCCTATTTCCGCTATTCGCTCGTCGTGCTCGCGCTTTGCTACGCGCTGGTCCAGGCCCATATCCGCAGCCGCCCCGGCCGCGCCTGGGCGATGATCCGTCGCGGCGAAGTCTGCGCCATCGCCTGCGGCGTCGACATCGTCGCCTACAAGGTGTGGGCGTTTACGCTGGCGGGGTTTCTCGCCGGCATCGCCGGCGGCCTGCTCGCGGGCGGCGTCGGCCAGCTCGACGGAAGCGCCTTCCCGGCGAGCCAGTCGATCATGGTGTTCGCGCTGACGATCGTCGGCGGCGCCTACAGCTGGTTCGGGCCGATCGCCGCCGGCCTGCTGCTGCGCGCCTTCCCGGCGCTGCTCAATGATTTCCACGTCGACGGCAATATCGCGACGATGGTGTTCGGCGCCGGCCTGCTGCACGCGCTGATCACGGCGCCGCAGGGGGTCGCGGGCCAGATCGCCGGCGCGGGCGCGAGCTTACGCAAGCTCGTCGGGGGAGGCAAAGCCGCGGCATGATCGAGATCAACGACGTCACCGTCATGTTCGGCGGCGTGCGCGGCCTCAACGCGCTCACCGCCCGCCTGCCCGAGCCCGTCACCGGCCTCGTCGGCCCCAATGGCGCCGGCAAGACCACCCTCATCAACGTGCTCTCCGGCTTCGTCTTGCCGACCGCGGGCGCGGTAAAGATCGACGGCCAGGATCTCAAAGGCGTCAAGCCGCACAGGCGCGCCGCGTTCGGCATTCGCCGCACCTTTCAGAACGAGCAGGTAGTGGAGAACCTCACAGCGGCGGAAAACATCGCCGCCGTCATCGACAACGTGCCCACCGACGGCCCGCGCGGAAAACTGATCGACAAGGCGCTGGACTTCGTGGGCCTGTGCGCACGGGCGCGCGTGCTGGGGCGCGATCTCAACGCCTTCGACCGCCGCATGGTCGAAATCGCGCGCGCGACCGTCGGCAAGCCGCGGCTGGTGATGATGGACGAGCCCGGCGCCGGCCTCGCCGAGGACGAAAGCGACCATTTGCGACTGGTGATCAAGGCCATACACGACCATTGCGGCGCGCAAGTGCTGCTGGTCGACCACGACGTCGACCTGATCTCGGCGACCTGCACGGCGACGCTGGTGCTGGATTTCGGCTCGCGCATCGCCTACGGGCCGACGGCCGAAGTGCTCGCCGACCCCAAGGTGCGCGCCGCCTATCTCGGCGTCGTCGAGGAGGCGGCATGAGCGGCGCCCTCAGCATCGAAGCGCTGAAAGTCGCGCGCGGCGGCAAGCCCGTGCTGCACGGCGTCGATCTGCAAATCGCGCCAGGAAAAATCACCGCCCTGCTCGGCGCCAATGGCGCGGGCAAGAGCAGCCTGGTGCTGGCGATCGCCGGCGCCCTGGCGGTGACCAGCGGCGCGATTCGCGTCGATGGCCAGCCGATCCAGGGGCTGCGCCCGGAGAGTGTGCGCGCGCGAGGCGTGGCCGCCGTTCCCGAGGGCCATCAGGTGCTCAGCGAACTCACGGTCGACGACAATTTGAAGGTCGCCGGCAGCCATTTGAGCCGCGCCGATCTGGCGCAGGCGATTGCCGCGGCGCTCGACACCTTTCCGGAACTGCGCGAGCGCCTCAACGCGCGGGCGGGCTATTTGTCGGGCGGGCAGCAGCAGATGGTGGCGCTGGCGCAGGCGATCGTCGCCCGGCCCAAATATCTGCTCGCCGACGAATTGTCGTTCGGCCTCGCCCCAGTCATCGTCGCGCGCCTCGTGCCGGTGCTGCAAAAGCTGGCGTCGCAGGGCGTCGGGGTGCTGCTGATCGAGCAGTTCACCCAGATCGCGCTGAAAATTTCCGATCGCGCCTATGTGATGGAGCGCGGCCGTATCTGCTTCGAGGGCGAAGCGCGCGAATTGATCGACAAGCCCGAAATTCTGCACAGCGCCTATCTGGCTTGAAGGGATGAGCCGATGCCCCGCCTGCAAGACAAGGTCTGCCTGATCACCGGCGGCGCCGGCAGCGTCGGTCTGGCGACGGCTCGTTTGTTCCTCGACGAGGGGGCGAAAGTAGCGCTGATCGACATGAAAGCCGCCGACCTCGCGCGCGCGACGGAAGGTTTGGACCCTGCCCGGGTGATCGCTCTCACGGCCGACGTCAGCAACAGCGCCGAGGTCGCCGCGGCAGTCGCTGCGACGGTGGCGCGCTTGGGAACCATCGACGTCCTGTTCAGCAACGCCGGCAATTTCGGCACGGTGGCGCCGATCGAATCCTATCCCGAGGAGGTGTTCGAGGCCGTCATTGCCGTGCACGTCAAGGGCGCGTTCCTGATGGCCAAACACGTTTCGCCGCACTTGCGCGACGGCGGCAGCATCATCATCACCTCGAGCGTCGCCGGCGTGCGCGGCGACGCCGGCGTCTACGGCTATATCGTCGCCAAACACGCGCAAGTCGGTCTGATGCGGGTGCTCGCAAAGGAACTCGCGCCGCGCCGCATCCGCGTCAACACCATCCATCCCGGGCCGATCGACAATGGTTTTCAGCACGCCGTCGAGGCGGGCCTGAGCGTGGCGATCCAGCGCGACGGCGCGGAATTCTTCAATCAGCTGATCCCGTTGGGCCGCCACGGCACGGCCCACGAGATCGCCCAGTCGGTGCTCTATCTGGCCTCCGACGAAAGCCGGTTCACGACGGGGCTGCGGATGATGGTTGATGGGGGGATGAGCATTTAGCGGCGCCTCCCCGTCATCCCCGCGAATTCCGGGTCTGCGAAGCAAACCCTTGAGGGGATCCAGGGGGACACGACGCGCGGCGGCTTCTGGTTCCCCGCCTTCGCGGCGATGTCAAGGCGTCCCTCTTGCGCCCAACTACTACACATGTTAAATTCTTTCCAGGGAGGCCGATGTGCCGCACGTCGTGATCGAATATTCCGGCAATCTCGACGCCGAGATCGAGCCGATGACGCTGGTCCGCGCCGTCCACGCCGCCGTGCTCTCCCAACCTGTTTTCGAAGCGATCGGGACGCGCACGCGCGCTGCGCCACGCGAGCATTTCCTCGTCGCCGACGGCGATCCCAGCCATTCCTTCATCGCGGTCACCGCGCGCATCGGCCAGGGGCGTTCGCTCGAACAGCGTCAGGCGGCGTCGCGGGCGATCATGGCCGCGCTGCACGAGGCGGTAAGGCCGATCTACGAAAGCCGGGGCCTGTTGCTGTCGGTGGAAGTCACGGAAATCGACAGTCCGGCGATGACGCGGCGCAATTCATTGCGCGAACGCGCGGCCAACAAGGAGGCTTGAAATGTCCGAGGCTCTGGAGACCAACCAACGCCGCGCCACAGGCCATCTGAAGCGCTTCCAGACCGGCGTCGTCGGGCACTTTATTGCGGGCCTGTCGGCGCCTTCGCTGTCGGGCGAGACTTTCGAAACGCTCGATCCCGCCACCAACGCCAAACAAGCGGTCGTCGCCTCGGGCGGCGCCGACGATATCGATCGCGCGGCGAAGGCCGCGGCTCAGGCGTTCCGTATCTGGCGCGACTTTCCCGGGGCCAAGCGGCGCAAGATCCTGCACGCCATCGCCGACGCCATCGAGGCGCGCGCCGACGAAATCGCGCTTGTGGAATCCTCCGACACCGGCCAGCCGATCCGCTACATGGCGAAGGCGGCGCTGCGTGGCGCGGAAAACTTCCGTTTCTACGCCGATCGCGCCCCCGGCGCCGCCGATGGCCATTCGCTGCCGGATGCCGACCACATCAACTATTCGATCCGTCAGCCGATCGGCCCCGTCGGCGTGATCACGCCGTGGAACACCCCGTTCATGCTCTCGACCTGGAAGATCGCGCCCGCGCTCGCCGCCGGCTGCACGGTCGTCCACAAGCCCGCCGAATGGAGCCCGCTCAGCGCCATGATTCTGACGGAAATCATGGATGCCGAAATCCGCCGCCACGGCGGCCCCGCCGGCGTCGTCAATCTGGTGCACGGCCTGGGCGAGAGCGCGGGCAAGGCGCTCACGGAACATCCGGCGATCAAGGCCGTCGCCTTCGTCGGCGAGACGACCACGGGCTCGCACATCATGCGCCAGGGCGCGGCGACGCTTAAGCGCGTGCATTTCGAACTCGGCGGCAAGAATCCCGTCGTCATCTTCGCCGACGCCGATCAGGACCGCGCGCTCGACGCGGCTCTGTTCATGATCTATTCGCTGAACGGCGAGCGCTGCACGTCGTCGTCGCGCGCCTTGGTTCAGCGCTCGATCTACGAGGAATTTTCCGCCATGGCGGCCAAGCGCGTCGCCTCCATCAAAGTGGGTCCTCCGCTCGATCCGGCGACCGAAATCGGACCGCTGATCCATCCGCGCCACGCCGAAAAAGTGCTGAGCTATGCCGCGCTCGCCAGGGCCGAGGGCGCGACCGTCGCGGTCGGCGGCGAGCGGGCGATGGGCGGCGCGGGCAATTACGTGCTGCCCACGCTCTACACCCACGCCGGCAATGCCATGCGCATCGCGCAGGAGGAAATATTTGGTCCCTCGTTGACGATGATCCCGTTCGACGACGAGGCTCAGGCGGTCGAGATCGCCAACGACGTCCGCTACGGCCTCGCCGCCTATCTGTGGACCGGCGACGTCGGCCGGGCGCATCGCGTCGCGCGCGACTTGGAGGCCGGCATGGTCTGGGTGAATTCGGAGAACGTCCGGCATCTGCCGACTCCGTTCGGCGGCGTCAAAATGTCCGGCATCGGCCGCGACGGCGGCGATTATTCCTTCGACTTCTACATGGAGACGAAGAACATCGCGGTCGCCTACGATACGCACAAGATCCCGAAGGTGGGGAAGTGAGGGGGCGCCTTTCCCCCTCCGCCCTCGCGGTAGAGGGCTGGGGTGAGGGCGGCTTTATGCTCCGAGACCAAAAGTCGCCGGGGCTTGATTACGGCCCTGGCCGTCATGGCCGGGCATGTCCCGGCCATCCACGTCGGCGTGCGATGACTCGTTGGGAAACCTTGCCTCGATGTCGCGACGTGGATGCCCGGGACAAGCCCGGGCATGACGGAGCCCTGAGCGCGGGTCCATCAGGGGGTAAGCCATGACTCCCGCCGACCACCTCGCCGCCGCCCAGCGCCTCGATGAAGCCGAGCGCATGCGCCGGCAGATCCGCATGATCTCGCTGGACCATGCCGAGATGACGACGGCGGACGCCTATGCGGTGCAGGACGCCTGGTTGAACATCAAACTTTCCCGCGGACGACGCATCGTTGGTCACAAGATCGGCCTCACGTCGAAGGCGATGCAACAGGCGGTCGGCATCAAACAGCCGGACTCCGGCTTCCTGCTCGACGACATGCTGTTCGAAGACGGCGGCGTCGTAGCCTGCGACCGCTTCATCGGCCTGCGCATCGAGGCCGAACTCGCCTTCGTCCTGAAGGCGCCGCTGCATGGCAAGGGACTGACGATAGCCGACGTGTTCGCAGCGACGGACTACGTCTCGCCGGCGCTGGAAATCCTCGACACGAGGATATTTCGCGTCGATCCCGAGACCCAACGGACCCGCACGGTGCTCGACACCATCTCCGACAACGCCGCCAACGCGGGCATCGTCATGAGCCGGCATAAAATCAAGGCCGAAGCCGCCGACCTCGCCTGGATCGGCGCGGTGGTGGCGAAGAACGGCGAGATCGAGGAGACGGGCCTCGCGGCCGGCGTGCTCGGCCATCCCGCCCACGGCGTCATTTGGTTGGCGGCGCGATTCGCCGAACGCGGCCGGAGGCTCGGCGCCGGCGACATCGTGCTCGCGGGTTCGTTCATTCGCCCGATCGAAGTCGGGCGCGCCGACCGCATCGTCGCCGACTATGGCCCGCACGGCCGGGTCGCCATCGCATTTGCTTAGAGCAACCAAACAGGGAGGCGATGATGGGTGAGATCGTACTGGCGGCCAAGATCGCGCACGTGCCGTCGATTCTGATATCCGAGCGGCCGGGTCCGCTCTACCAAACGCGCGAGGCGGCGATTGGCGCGCTCAAGGAAGTGGGTCGTCGCGCGCGCAATCGCGGCGCCGACACGTTCCTGATCTTCGATACGCATTGGGTTTCGAATTTCGGTTGTCACATGAACGCCAATGCGCGGCACGTCGGCGTCTACACCAGCCACGAAGCGCCGCACATGATCCAGAACATGCATTACGATTATCCCGGCGACCCCGAACTCGGCGACGCCATCGCGGCGGAGGCCAAGCAGGCCAGGCTCGAAGTGCTCGCGCACAAAGTCGAGACCCTGCCGCTGGAATATGGCACGATCGTGCCGATGCACTACATGAATGAGGACGGCTGGGCGCGCGTGCTCTCCGTCGCCGCGCCGATCTTCGCCAGCGTCGAGGAAAACCGCCGCTTCGGCGAGGCCTGCGCCCGCGCCATCGCCGCTTCCGGCCGCAAGGTCGCCGTGCTCGCGTCGGGCTCGATGTCTCACAAACTCATCTCCAACGAACAGGTCGGCGACAATCAATGGCAACAGGTCGGCAGCGAGTTCAACCGCCAGGTCGATTTACGTGTACTCGATCTGTGGAAGGAGCGGCGCTACGCCGAGTTCGTGCGCATGCTTCCCGAATATTCGACCAAGTGCAACGGCGAGGCGTTGATGGTCGACACGCACATGATCTTCGGCCTGCTCGGCTGGGACAAATATGCGGGAGAAACCGAGATTCTCTGTCCCTATTTCCCGTCCTCGGGCAGCGGACAGGTGATCGCCGAGCATCATCTCAATTGAAAGAGGGTCCTCGGCGCCCCTCTCCCGCTCCTCCTTCGACAAGCTCGGGATGAGTTGGGAGAAGGGGACAATCACATCGGCCTCGCATGAGACAAATCGCATGAAGATTGTCAGCTTTTGGCTCCACGACGAGGCCTCGTTCGGCCTGCTCACCGAGGAGGGCGTCATCGACGTCGGCCGGCGTCTCGGCGGGATCGCCTTGCATGAGCTGCTCAAACGAAGCCGCGGCGCCGGGACTCTGGCGATCCTGAAATCCCACGAACACGCCGCGCCCGACTACGCCCGCGCCGACGTCCGGCTCGAAAAGCCGCTGCAACAATTCGGCAAATGTTTCTGCGTCGGCGTCAATTATCCCGAGCGCAACGCCGAATACAGGGACGGCTCGGCCGCGCCCCAATATCCGAGCCTGTTCGTGCGCTTTCCCGAGAGCCTTCATGGCCCGGGCGCCGATCTCGTCCGGCCGCCGGAAAGTCCTGAGCTCGATTATGAGGGCGAGATCGTGATGGTGATCGGCAAGGCGGGGCGGCGCATCGCGCCTGAGCGCTGGAGCGAACATGTGTTTGGTTGGATGCTCGGCAACGAAGGCACAATCCGCGATTGGGTGCGCCATGGCAAGTTCAACGTCACGCCGGGCAAGAACTGGGACGGTTCCGGCGCCATCGGCCCGTGGATCACGCCGTTGTCGGAAGGCGGCGAAGGGCCGTTTGATCTGACGACGCGGGTCAACGGCGAATTGCGGCAGCGCGATTCCACCGCGCGCATGACCTTCCCGTTCGCGCGCATCGTCGAATATGTCTCGACCTTCTGCACTCTGCAACCCGGCGACATCCTGTTCACCGGCACGCCCGCCGGCTCCGGCGCGCGGCTCGATCCCCCGGTCTGGTTGAAGCCCGGCGACCGGATCGAAGTCGAGGCGACCGGCCTGGGGACGCTCGTCAACGGCGTTCGGGACGAATGAGGTTGGAAGTTCACGCCGCCGCCGCGCCGCCGCTCAGGCCCTTCTCGCGGTCGTTGCCGATGGCGCTGTTGCGCGCGCGGGAAGCGGCGATGCGCAAGTTTCGCCCGTCGCTGCACGCGCACGACCTCACCGAGCAACAATGGCGCGTGTTACGGGCGCTCGGCAGTTTGGAGATCGTCGATGCGACGCAACTCGCGGCGCTGACCTTTCTGCTCGCGCCCAGCCTTACCCGAATCTTGCGCGATCTCGAGGCTCGAAAACTCATTCGCCGCCGATCCAACCCGCGCGACCGCCGCGCCGCATTGATTTCGTTGAGCGGCAAGGGTCTGGATCTGATCCAGACCGTCGGCGCCGAGTCCGAACGCGTCTATCACGAGATCGAAGCGCACATCGGCGCGCAAAAACTCGAACACCTCATGAAGCTGCTCGCCGAGGTCGAGGCGCAACTGGGAGACGGCGACCCGTCCGGCGATTGACAACGCCGAATGATTGCTTAACATGTTATCCATGTGCGGTCGCCAGGGCCGCGCGGCAGGGAGGGGCGCGGATGCGGCTCCAGGAATTGGAGACCCGGTTCAGTTTCAGAGCCTGCGATTTTCGTCTCGCGACGACGGTCGGCGAATGGTCGGATCGGCTGCATTCGGTCTGCGGCGGATTCAAGCCCTACGCTCGCCATGGCGTGGATCGGGTCGTCGGCGGCATCGTCGCCACGAGAGCCGCGGGCCTGATCGTCCATCAGGTCGCCACCGACGTCGACTTCGTGCATCGCGACAGCGACAACATTCGCCTCGACTTCAGCGACCATCTGTTGCTGCTGCTGCAATTCGAAGGCGCCTGCGGCGTCGAGCAACTTGGTCGGCAGAGCCGGATCTCGCCGGGCGATTGCATCCTGATCGATTCCGCCCATCCGGTGAAACTGTTCTTCCAGGGGCAATACAGCAACCACATCGCGGTCCATCTGCCGCGCCGCGCTCTGCTCGGCGACCCCGCGCAGCCGCTTCGCATCGCCGAACCACTCGGCGCGGAAGATCCGATGGCGACGATGCTGAGCGCGCTGGTCGCCAAGATCGTCCGTGGTCCGTCCCATTCCTGTCGGGGCCCGCAATTGCGCGAACTGCTGCAACACGCGATCAAGGAGGCGTTCGTGGCGGAGGCGGGCTCGGAGCTGGCGGCGCCCAAGGATCGCGTCTCCGGGCGGTTGGAACTGGCGCGGCTGCTGATTGATCGCCACCTGACCGAAGAGCGGCTGACGCCGCATTGGCTGTCGCAACGCCTGGGCATCTCGCTGCGCACCTTGCAGGAGGACTTCAGCACGCTCGGCTTGACGGTCACTTCGTTCATCCGCGACCGGCGCCTGAGGCTGGCGCGCGAAAAGCTGATCGAAGGCCGGCGCGAAGGCGAGCGCGGCGGGATAGCGGGGATCGCCCTCGCCTCCGGCTTCAACGACATTTCTTACTTCAATCGCAGCTTCAAGAAGACGTTCGGTTGCTCGCCCAAGGAAGTGGACGCGTGAGCGAATACGATTTCATCGTCGCACGCGGCGTCGAGGGGCTGCGCGTCGCCGACGCGGATCTCCCGCTACGCCAATAAGGACACCTCTCATGGCCGATGCTCCGACGACCGAATTCTGGCGCGACCTCAAGCCGCTCGCGCATGTCTTCAAGCCGAACGCCCTGCCCGAGGCCTATGTCGCCAATGCCGCCATCGACGACGAGCGCTATTACGTGCCGTTCAACGACACGGTCGCCTCGCGCCCGCTCTGGATCTCGCCGTCGCAGAACCGCTGGGCGGACATATTGTGGGCCAAGCGCGCCGGGCTGGTGAACCGCCACTACCATCCCCATCAGGTGCTCGCCTATACGATTTCCGGCAAATGGGGCTATCTCGAGCACGGTTGGACGGCGACGGCGGGCGACTTCATCTACGAGACTCCCGGCGAGAGCCACACGCTCGTCGCCTATGATTATCACGAGCCGATGAAAGTGTTCTTCGTCGTCAGCGGCCCGCTGATCTGGCTCGACGAGAACGGCGAGTCCAACGGCTATTTCGACGTCCACCATTATCTCGAACTCTGCCGCGCCCATTACGACAAGGTCGGGCTCGGCGCGGCGGCGATCGACGCTTTGATCCGCTGAGCATGGCGTGCATTAACATGAACGCCTTTGCGGCCTATAGGAGGGCGTTAGCCGAAGGAGAGAAAGCATGGAAATCCGACGCAGCGGCTCGCAAGGCTCGGGCAAAGGCCCGGCCGATTGGTTCACCGGAACGGTGCGCATCGACCCCCTGTTCCCGGTCGCGCCCCCGGCGCGCGCCGCGGGAAACGCCGTCACCTTCGAGCCCGGCGCGCGCACGGCCTGGCACACCCATCCGCTCGGCCAGATCCTGATTGTCACTTTTGGCTGCGGCCGCGTCCAGCGCGAAGGCGGCCCGGTCGAGGAAATCCGCCCCGGCGACGTCGTCAGCTTCGCGCCGGGCGAAAAGCACTGGCACGGCGCCGCGCCGACCACGGCCATGACCCACATCGCCATCCAGGAAGCGCTCGACGGCAAGGCGGTCGACTGGATGGAGAAGGTCACCGACGCAGACTATCTAGGCTGAGACCCCATGCCGCTGCTTGCCGAGTGGGACAGTTTCTACGTCATCGTCGGGTCGGCGGCGGGCGCGCTCGTCGGCCTGCAATTCGTCGTCATGACGCTGATGGCTCAGACGCCCGCGATGGGCTCCCAGGACGTCAGCCTCGCCTTTGGCGCGCCGACCATCGTCCATCTGACGACGCCGCTGTTCCTGGCGGCGCTGATTCGTGCGCCCTGGCCCAGCCTCCTGCCCATGGCGGCGCTGTGGGGCCTGATCGGCATCGGCGGGACCATATATGGGATCATCGTGACGATCCGGATGTTTCGGCAACAGAAATACAGTCCGGTCGTCGAAGATTGGCTTTTCCATGTCGCCCTGCCGATCCTGGCCTATGCGGGGCTCGTCGTCTCGGCGGTGACCGTCGTGGCTTACCCCAGCCAATCCCTGTTCGTCGTCGGCGCCGCGGTGTTGCTGCTGCTGCTCGTCGGCATCCACAACGCCTGGGACAATGTCGCCTACCACGTGTTCGTCAACCTGCCGAAGCGCAAGGCGGAGGCCGACAAGGCCTCGAGCCCGGGCGAATGATTTTCAAGCGGTTCATCGAACGCCGCGGATCGAGCGGGCGACGCGCGCGGGGGCCAAGTATCCCGGGCGCCCGGAAAAATTATATTCCTTGACAAGCATATTCCGTTATGGCCATATGATTGCATGACGACTTTCACCGCCATAGCCGACCCGATCCGGCGCGACATTCTCGCCCTGCTGCGCAACGGCGAGCAACCGGCGGGCGCGCTCGTCGAGGCGCTCGGCCTGCCGCAACCCAACGTCTCCAAGCACCTCAAGGCGCTTCGCGAGGCGGGGCTGGTCAATATCCGCGTTGACGGGCCGTGGCGCTTCTACCGCCTCGATGCGGCCCCGTTGGCGGAAATCGACCTTTGGCTCGCCGCCTATCGCGAATTCTGGTCGAGCAAACTCGACGCCCTCGGCGATCATCTCGGCAGGAGCGATTGACATGACCCAGCTGGAGCCCCTCGGAGCCTATGAGCGGCGCGACGACCGCGTGGATCTGCGATTTGAACGTTTTTATCCGCGCTCGCCGGAAAAGGTCTGGAGCGCGCTGACCGATCCCGCGCGACTTCACGATTGGATGGGCGCCGCGCATGTCGAGCCGTTCGTCGGCGGGCGTTACGAATTGATGCTCGACGGGCCGAACCCGATGCTCGGACGCATCACGATCTGGGAGCCGCCGCACATTCTGGCGTTTGCCTGGAGCAACGCCCACGCCCCCGATTCCACCGCGCGCTATCAATTGTCGCGCACGGGAGACGGGACGCGTCTGATCTTCACCCACGAGGGCGTCCCGCACGCGCACAGCGCGCTCATGCTTCCAGGCTGGCACTTGTTCTTCGAGCGTCTGGGCGGCCTGCTCGTCGAGGCGGCCATCCGGCAGTCGAAGCATAGTTGGCGCGAGTTGCAGGCGATCTACGTCGAACATTACCCGTTCGAAGGCCTGACGCTGGACCCGTAAAAGCGACATTTCCGAAAAATTCACCGACGAACGCCGGGGCGCCGCTCCGGCGAACGGATCGACGCGCCGATTTTACCTGAACAACGAGCCAAGCGCGGCCTCAATAGCTCGTTCCTTGTCAACCCCCCGGAAACAGGAGCAACCGATGACCAAACAACATCTCACCACCGCCTTCACCGTGGACGAAACCCCCGAAGCCGCCTTCGCCGCGATCAACAATGTCCGCGGCTGGTGGTCGGGCGACATCGACGGCGCGACCGACCAACTCGGCGCGGAATGGACCTACCGCTACCGCGACCTGCATTACAGCAAGCAGAAAATCGTCGAGCTGGCGCCCGGCAAGCGCGTCGTATGGCAAGTGCTAGACAGCTACCTCAGCTTCGTCAAAGACAAGGAGGAGTGGAACGGCACCACGATCACCTTCGACATCGCCGACAAGGACGGCAAGACCGAGGTCAAGTTCACCCACGTCGGCCTCGCGCCCGAGGACGAATGCTTCGACGCCTGTTCCAACGCCTGGGGCTCCTACATCAAGGGCAGCCTGCGGGACCTGATCGCCACGGGGAAGGGACAGCCGAACGCGGTGGAACATTAGGCCCATGACGCGAACTTCCGGCGCCTGTGTTTTGGGCGACCGCCCGGCGGTGTCACGTTGTTACGCCGCTGCCTTCTTCGAGGACGGCAG
>Ga0302279_10000809_pt1 | contig 46160 bp, 53 predicted proteins | sample III_Bog_N3_3_FD_194541 | JGI IMG/M metagenome (GOLD analysis project Ga0302279, IMG submission 194541) | Peat permafrost microbial communities from Stordalen Mire near Abisko, Sweden - III_Bog_N3_3 | ecosystem: Environmental > Terrestrial > Soil > Wetlands > Peat | place: Sweden: Abisko... | reverse complement strand
AATCGCTCCTCGAGGCTTGCCGTGGCAAGATCCGCGAGAGTCTTTCGTGCGATCGCAAACACCTCCTGCTCCGTGCGACCTCGGAGAGCTCGTCCGAGCGCTTGCGCCTCAGTCTTGAGCGCCTCATCTCGTTGCGCGCGGAGAGTGTCGGCCGCCTTTCTTGCTTCATCCAACAGCCGCCGACGCTCCACCTCAGCGTCGTCGCTGGCTTTCTTCAAGAGCGCCGCGCGCTGCTGCTCGAGCTCAGTCTGCTTCTCGTGGAGGTCCGATCGCTCCTTTTCGGCTCCGAGCTTTGCGGTAGCAGCCGCAGCCAGCTCGCCCGCAATGCGCTTCTCGCGCGCGTCAATCGCGTTCTGGACCGGCTTGTAGAGGAAGTGCTTCATCAACGCCACGAGGACAAGGAAGTTGAGAGCCTGCGCGCCTACGGTGAACCAGTCGATCAGCATGCTCTACTTTCCGGCGACATGCGCGATGGCGTAGTGCCAGAAGGGATTGGCAAAGAGCAGGATCATGGAAACGACGAAGCAATAGATGGCCAGAGACTCGATCATGGCGAGGCCGACGAACAGCGTTCGCGTGATCGTCGAAGACGCATCGGGTTGCTGCGCCAGCGCCGTGAGCGCCGTCGCAACAGCCTTACCCTCGGCCAGCGCCGGGCCGACCGCCCCAATCGCGATCGTCATTCCGGAAACCACGATGGACGCAACGGCAATCGTTGTGATGCTCATGTCATCCATGCGGGTGTCCTTTGTCGGGTAGTGCGGCCGGGGAGCGCTTGCGGTCACGCGAGCGCGTGGCAGCAGCGATGTAGACGGCCGCCAGAATGGTGAAGATGTATGCCTGAACCATGCCAGTGAGCAGACCTAGGACCGTCATGACGATCGGAAAGAGAAACGGCGTGATGGTGAGCAGGATGCCGATGATCATGACGCCGCTCATCATGTTCCCGAAGAGACGCACCGCGAGGGCGAGCGTCCGTGAGAGCTCGCTGATTATGTTGAAGGGCAGCATCAGGACCGTGGGTTGCGTATACGTCCCCAGGTACCCGCCCCACCCCTGCTGCTTGACGCCATAGAAGGGGACGGCGACGAATACGGACAGGGCGAGCGCCGTGGTCGTCGATAGCGAGCCGGTTGGCGGCTTGAACCCGGGAATGACGGTGCACAGGCTCGCGGTGCCAACGAAGAGGAAGATCGTTCCGAGAAAGGGAAGGTACTTCTCGGGATGAGGCAAGCCGACGTCCTCGATCTGCTTGTTCATGGTCGTGACGACGATCTCGACGAGAGCCTGCCACCGTGATCGCTCGATCTCCGTGGAGAGATGTCGAGTAATGAGCTTCGAGCCGACGACCAGAAGCAGCATGAGCGCCCAGGTGAAGGCGATCGTTCCGTTAAGTTTCAGGAAGCCGTAACGCCAGAGGATGAGCTCGTCCGGGCTAAGGGGCATCGGTCGCCTCACTGGCCAAACGGGTCGCCCTTCCCCGCACCGCCCGCGCGTAGCGCGTCGTGACCCATTGGGCCCCGACGAAGCCGAGCACGGAGATTGCCAGCCACGCCGGGCGACCACGCGCGACAAGGTAGAATCCGGAGAGGGTGACCGTCGTCCGAAGCAGCATGCTGGCGGCGAACCAGAGCGACGGCTGCTTGGAAAGGACGGCGTGTTGAACCGTGTGCCAGAGACCTCCAAAGAAGATCCCGCCCAGCAGTGCGCCCACGGCCGCCGCCCAAACGAGCGCGAGTGCCTCAGTCATCTTGCTTCTCCGTCTCTTCGCGGATCTTCTGATTTTGTGAGGCAACCCACCGTCCGGCGTTGAGGCAGCCCATCACCAGCCCGGCCACGAGCAACGCGAGCGTCCACGAGTGGCCCGAGTGGCGCCGATCGAGCCAGACGCCAAGCGCCGCTCCGAGGAGGGTTGGGACGGCGACCGACCAACCAATCAGGCCCATCATGCCGATCCCGAACCAAACCTGTGCCGGGTTGTGCTGCGCATGGCTCTTGCGGCGCGCCTTGCCGCCAATCTGGTCGACGAGGGTCGATCGATGTCGCGCGGTGTCGATCGTCGGCTGGTCAGGCATGTCCGAGCGCCGCCATGCGCCGTAAGAGTCCAGCCTCGAGTTTCGCCATGACCTCTCGCATGCTCTTTTCGCGAGCGTCGAGCTTCAGGAACTCCCTCTCCACGGATTCGCGCAGGTGTCCGAGGTCGGAACCACCCTGTGCGCGGCGCACGGACACGAGGACCTCGGGTCCAACCTTGAGGAGGATGCCCTCGTCGAGCGCCAGGTAGACCTCGGCCTCCTCCTCGACTTGGTAGGTCAGGATCCCGGGTGCGAGGGCCGCCACGCAATCACGGCGGTGGGACAAGAGACCGAACGAGCCGCTACGCCCCTCCGCGACGATGCGAGATACACCAGTCGTCTCCGCAAATACCTCGAACGGAAGCAGGATCTTAAGGCTCATGCGGGCTAGTGCCATGAGGGACCTCCGATCGCGGCGCGACCGTAGTCGAAGGCGGCGAGTGCGTCGGAGCACCCCGCGCCGGAGCTGCAGTCGCTGCGTGGGGAGTGGGCTCTGTTCGAGCGACCGGGTTGGCGTCCGGCGGCCTTCCCTTTACTTCGCTGACTGCACCAATCATGTAAAGCGCGCTCTCGGGGCGGTCCTTGAATTCGTCCGCCAAGATGCGCTCGCACCCATCCAGCGCGTCCGCGACGCTGACCATCTTCCCCTTGAGGCCGGTGAATCGCTCGGTCGTGAAAAATGGCTGTGTGAGGAAGCGTTCCAGCCGGCGAGCCCGCCCAACGACCGCCCGATCCTCGGGGGAGAGCTGCTCAAGGCCCAGCATCGAGATGATGTCCTTGAGTGCTCCATACTGCGCGAGCGTCTTTCGGATCTCTTGCGCCAGACGATAGTGTCGTTCGCCGAGAATGTCGGGCGTGGCCATTCTCGAGTTCGACTCAAGAGGATCAATGGCGGGATAGAGACCCTCACCGGCTCTCTTACGCGAAAGCACGATCGACGCAGACAAATGGGAGAACGTGTGAACGGCCGCTGGGTCGGTGAAGTCGTCCGCAGGCACGTACACGGCCTGAATGGACGTGATGGCACCGGTCTCCGTGTTGGCGATGCGCTCTTCCAGACTAGAGAGTTCGGTGCCCATCGTGGGCTGATAGCCGAGACGCGAGGGCATCTGGCCCATGAGCCCAGACACCTCCATTCCCGCCTGAATGAAGCGGAAGATGTTGTCGACGAGCAAGAGAACGCTGCGATGCTCGTCGTCGCGGAAGTATTCAGCCATCGTGAGGGCGGCGAGCCCGACGCGGAATCGCGCGCCGGGGGGCTCGTTCATCTGACCGAAGAGCATCACCATGCGCGGCAGTACACCGGACTCCTTCATGCCGCGGTACAGCTCTTCTCCCTCGCGACAGCGCTCGCCGATCCCGCAAAAGATGCTCACCCCGTCCTGGTGCGCCACCATGTTGTGAATCATCTCGGTGAGGAGGACCGTTTTTCCGACTCCGGCGCCACCGAAGAGCCCCCCCTTGCCCCCACGTTCGAGCGGCATCAGCACGTCGATGACCTTGATTCCCGTTTCGAACACTTCCGACTTCGTCGAGCGTTGCGCGAGCGGCGGTGGGGGCCTGTGTACGGACCGCCACTGAACGTCGGAGAGCGCTGCCCCGCGATCGATGACGTTACCGAACACGTCGAACATGCGGGAGAGGATCGTCTTGCCCACGGGAGCCTTCAGAGGTCCGCCCGTATCAAGGACCACGGTTCCGCGGGCGAGCCCGTGGGTGGTCGTCAGTGCGATGCCGCGCACGTGACGCGCGTCGGGCTGGGCAAGAACCTCCATGACGATCTGCTCTTTGTCTCCCGCGTGAAGAAGGGCGTAAATCGGCGGCAGACGGTCATCGAATCGGGCGTCAATGACGCTTCCCCGTACAGCCACGACGACGCCGCGATTCTTCGCCTGAGTGCCGTTCACGGCGCTCATCGAGCTTGCGCGTCCCACTTCCAATTGCGAATTTCGGGCAAGTCCTGCCCGTGCTTGCAGATGTAGTGCTTGTGCTCGATGAGCTTGTCCTCCATCAGCTGTTTCAGATCGGCTCCTCGCGCGCCCACCTGAGGCACGCGATTGATGACGTCCTCTACGAGGTGGAACCGGTCCAGATCGTTCTGGACCCTCATATCGAACGCCGTCGTGATGGTTCCCTCTTCCTTGTAGCCGCGAACATGAAGCTCGCGGTTCGTGCGTCGGTACGTAAGGCGATGCACGAGCGACGGGTATCCGTGGAACGCGAAGATGATGTGCTTGTCTTTCGTGAAGAGCGAGTCGTAGTCCACGTCGCTAAGTCCGTGCGGATGCTCGCTCGCGGACTGCAGCCTCATCAGGTCTACGACGTTAACGACGCGGATCTTGAGGTCGGGAAGGTGCTCGCGGAGGATGGAGACGGCGGCGAGGACCTCCAGAGTCGGAGTGTCACCGCAACAGGCCATAACCACGTCCGGCTCGGATCCCTTGTCGTTGCTCGCCCATTGCCATATGCCGATGCCCTCCGTGCAATGGGTGACCGCGGCTTCCATCTCGAGCCACTGCGGCAGAGCATGCTTGCCAGCGACGACCACGTTGACGTAGTGCCGAGAACGCAGGCAGTGGTCCATGACGGAGAGGAGGCAGTTCGCGTCGGGCGGTAAGTACACGCGGACGATATCGGCTTTCTTGTTAATCACATGGTCGAGGAACCCCGGGTCTTGGTGGGTGAACCCGTTGTGATCCTGCTGCCATACGTGCGACGCGAGTACGTAGTTGAGCGAAGCAATTGTGCGTCGCCACGGCAACTCCGCTGTGACTTTCAGCCACTTAGCGTGTTGGCTGAACATTGAGTCGACGATGCGAATGAAGGCTTCGTAACAGTTGAACACTCCGTGCCTGCCGGTCAGGAGGTATCCTTCAAGCCATCCCTCGCACTGGTGCTCGCTCAGCATGGAGTCGAGTACGCGCCCCGCAGGCGCGAGGAACTCGTCGTTCTCCTGCTCCCGAGCATCCCACTGCCGATTGGTGACGTCGAAGACCGCGCCCAGCAGGTTCGAGAGCGTCTCATCGGGGCCGAAGACGCGGAAGTTCTTGGCTTCCTTGTTCAGCTCCGTCACGTCGCGCAGGAACATCCCCAGCACGACGGTGTCCTGCCCGTAGACACAGCCCGGTGACGGCACGTTGACGGCGTGCGTGCGGAAGTCCGGCATTCGCAAGTCACGGAGAAAAATCCCCCCGTTTGCGTGCGGGTTCGCCCCCATCCGTCGGGCGCCGGTCGGCGCAAGCGCGGCGAGCTCGGGGATGAGCTTCCCGGACGCGTCGAAGAGCTCCCAGGCTTTGTAGCTCTTCATCCATGCCTCGAGCTGTGCGACGTGCTCGGGATGGGCGTCGTCGACCAAGAGTGGCACTTGGTGCGCGCGAAACGTGCCCTCAATCCGAAGGCCATCGACGACCTTGGGTCCCGTCCATCCTTTCGGCGACCGCAGAACGATCATCGGCCAACGCGGTCGGGCGGCGTTCGTGTTTGCTCGCGCGTGGCTCTGGATGCAGCGAATGTCCTCTATGGCCTGATCGACGGTCGCGGCCATCCGTTGGTGCATCGGATCGGCATCGTGGCCCTCTACAAAGTAGGGCGTCCATCCACAGCCACGAAGGAACTGCTCCAGTTCCTCGGGCTCGATGCGGGCTAAAAGAGTGGGGTTGCTGATCTTGTAGCCATTGAGGTGCAGGATGGGGAGCACTGCGCCGTCGGTGGCGGCATTGAGCAGCTTGTTCGATTGCCACGCGGTGGCCAGCGGCCCCGTCTCGGCTTCGCCATCGCCAATGACGCAGGCGACGATGAGCTCGGGGTTGTCGAACACCGCCCCAAAGGCGTGGCTGAGCGAATATCCGAGCTCGCCCCCCTCATGAATCGAGCCCGGCGTGGTGGGTGCAACGTGGCTGGATATGCCACCGGGAAAGGAGAACTGCGTGAAGAGCTTTTTCAGGCCAGCTTCGTCCTGGCTGATGTTTGGGTAGATCTCGCTATACGAGCCCTCCAGATAGGTGTTCGCTACGAGGGCGGGCCCACCGTGCCCTGGGCCGGCAATGTAGATCATGTTCAGGTCGAACTTCTTGATGACCCGGTTCAGGTGCACGTAGATGAAGTTCTGGCCTGGCGTCGTTCCCCAGTGGCCGACGACGAGGGGCTTCACGTGGGAGAGCTTGAGCGGTTCCCGAAGCAGCGGATTGTCGTAGAGATAGATCTGGCCCACCGCGAGATAGTTCGCGGCACGCCAGTAGGCGTTCATCTTGAGGAGCAGGTCGGACGATAGAACGTCGGCGGTCATGGTCTCGTCTCCACGGTTCATCAGAGGCCCAGCACAAGGCGTACGGACCTCGCGATCATCTGTTCTTCGTCGGTGCGAATGACGCGCACGCTCACGTGGCTGGAAGGGGCGGAGATGACGCACTCGCACGAATCGTTCCATGGCTCCTCGAGTGAAATTCCCAGGCACTCGAGACCGCGACAGATTCGAGAGCGCACGGCTGGGGCGTTCTCGCCAATGCCACCCGCGAAGACCAACGTATCCAGCCCCCCGAGAGCGGCGACGAAGGATCCGATGCACTTCTTTACCTGATAGCAAAACACTGCCACGGCTTCGGCGGCCCGGACGTCATTGCCTTCGCGCTCCAGCAGATCGCGCATGTCCGAGCTGGTCTCGGAGATCCCGAGGAGACCAGAGCTCTTACGGCTCATTTCGCTGAATTGGGAGGCCGTCATTCCTTCCGTGCGGGCCAAATACCCAGCCAATCCTGGGTCGAGGTCGCCCGAGCGGGTGCTCATAGGCACGCCCGACGTCGGCGTGAAGCTCATGCTCGTGTCCAGCGGCTCACCTTCGCGCACGGCGGTCAGGCTGGCGCCACTCCCGAGGTGGGCCAATATCGTCCGGCCTCGCGCCGCCGCCGATCCGGCGAGCCGTTCAAGTTCTTGCATCAGGAAGGCGTACGACAGCCCATGAAAGCCGTAGCGGCGCACTCCCTTCGCTTCGTAACGCCGCGGAAGCGGTAGGAGACGTGCGACCCGCGGAAGGTTCTGATGGAACGCTGTGTCGAAGCAAGCCACCTGAGGCAGCTCCGGGAACCTCCGGTGAACCGCCTCGGTCAAGAGGACCTCCTCGGGGAGGTGCTCCGGGTCGAAGGAACTGAGCTGCCGCAGATCGGAAACGAGCTCCGCCGTGATTGGCTGCGGCTGGAAGTAGCTCGGTCCGCCATGCACGATCCGGTGCCCCACTGCGGTCACGGCATCCGCCCCCTTTCGCGCCCCGATCCAGTCCATCAGGAAGCCCACGGCGACGGTCTGGTCGGGCACGGTGAGCTGGCGGACGAAGCTCTCTGCCGGGTTGAGGCTCTCAACCCGAAAGGTGGCTCCTGGAAGACCGATTCGTTCGACGCCGCCCCCGACCATGCGGCGTACGGGGTCCTGCGCGTCGAACACAGCGAACTTGATGCTCGAGGAGCCGCCGTTGATCGTAAGTATCCGTGCGTTACTCGGGCTCACGGTGTCCGTTCCCCCGCGCAAGCCCGAGGGCGGCGAGCCGTGCTGCCGTCGTCCGGTAGTCCGTGTGGAGAACTCCGTGAATTCCGAGACGTGCGGCGACGTCAACAAACATGGACGTATCGTCCACGTAGACGACCCGCCGCGCCTCCACCTGGGCCATGTCCAGGGCCAGCCGAAAGATGTCGGGGTCGGGTTTGCGAAGGTGAACGAAGCAGGAGGAGACGAAGAAGTCGACCAATGGACGCAGCTTGAAGTGGTGAATCCGGTAGGCGTTGACCTCGCGCGCTTCGTTGCTGACGACGGCGATGTTGATGCGGTGCGTGGCCTTGAGCTCCGTCACCAGCTCGATCATCCTCGGGTCGGCTTCGCTTTGCGCAAACATGAAGCGTCGGAATTGCGCTCGCGAGAACGATCGCGCCTCGTGGAAGATCACCGCGCGGAGGTAGTCGTCCAGTGACAGCCTGCCCTGCTCGTAGACTTCGAAGACAAGGCGATGCCTGGCCTCCATGTCGGACGAATCCAGCTGGAACGTTTTGGCCGCCCGCTTTCGGGCGTGGCGGTCCCAGCCATTGTTGAGGAGGACGCCTCCGATATCCAGGAACAGAGTCGTGATGGGCGCGGTGGTCTTCATTCGATCTTTCCGCGTGGCAGCATGGGTATCCTCTGGGCTCCACTCAGCGCTGCCAGCAGCCCGCGCCTCGGCGTAGAGGTCGATCCGAACCGCCATCGGGTTGAGGCCGTTGAGGCCCTGAGACGCGAGTTCGACTCGAGCGAAGTGCTCCTCGCTGCCAGTCTGCACCGACCCTCACCGAAGCGGCGACGGCCGTGCTGGAGCCGCTGTACCGCCGCGCGTCGTGTCGTGGAGCGCCGCCGCTCACCCCATGTAGAGGGAGCGGGGTCAGCGGGACCAGAGCGGCCACCAGAGCGCCGTCGACACCCATAGGACGCCGACAAGGAACATGACCCAGACAAAGTCTCCACCCCACCCCCAAGACTCATGCCGGAACGGGCCGGCTGATCCCGACGCCGTGGCCGCCGCGCTCCGTCGCCGCTGGAGGTAGCTCGGGTACGGGGGACCCCAGCCGCGATAACCCCAGCCGTAGCTCACGGGGGACACGAGCATGAGGAACATGAAGACCATCCAAAACCACCACCAAGAGCCCATCATGGGAATCACTCCAGACCGCGCACTTCGCCCCGGTCGATCGCGCGTCGATCGGATGTGTGTGGGACGTGGACCGTTTCGGGTGCAAGTTCGTGGCCGGAGGGATAACCGCGAGATGCGCGCAGCGGGTGGAGGCGGTGCGGCGCCGAGCCGATGGTGGCATCGCGTGGACGGAACGCTGGTTGGACGAAGAAGGCGAGCTTGCGCAGCCCGTGGCGCACGTCTGTCTCCGGATGCGTTCCCTGGCGAGTACGCGGACGCGAGGCGCTTAGGCAACTCCAAGCAGGAACGCCACGCGCGGAGGGCCGCGCAGAATCTGCGCCGCCGCCCGCTTCTGACGCGAGCGAGTGAGTGCGTTCTCGTCTTCGGGCTCCATCACGACCCCGAGGCGGTGTGCGACGAATCTCGTAGCGGGCTCGTCCCTGGGGCTCTCGCGTCGTCCTCGAGGCAGGCGATCAGGGCCTCTATCACGCGCTTCGTCTCCTCGGGGTCACGGACCTGGATGCACCGTACGCCCGCGTCGAGGGCAGGGCGATCGTTCCCCCCGACGAACAGCGCGTCGCCGATGTAGAGCATATCTTGTAAGGCGATGCCGAGGAGGTCCCGCAGCTTGCGGATCCCATAGGCCTTGTCGATGCCTCGCCGCGTGATGTCGACCGAGGTGGTTCCTCCAAGGCGCACCGAGAAGTCTGGCAGGAGCGCGTCGAGGACCACCTTGAGTTTCTGGCGAAGGGCGAAGCGTGGATCCCAGGCCGTCTTTGCGTCAAGGGGGGCCTCCTGACCGAGCGCCGAGTAGGTGATCTGGGTCCCCCGATCCTCGATCACCTTCCCCCATGTGTGCGTTGCGTGAAGGCCCGTCTGCGTGAGCGCCTGCTCGAGCGCGGCAAGGATCTTCGTCTTCTCGCCCGGGTGGAGGTCCTCGGAGTACAGCTCTCGCCAGCTCCCCGCGTAGGCGAAGAACTTGGTGCCGCACGTGGGGAGGAGGGAGAGCCGCGCGAGATGACCGCCGTCGGCGAGCGGCCCGAGAACCTGCTCCTCGAATTGCGGCCAGGCCCCTCCGGAGATGATCGCCACCTGGACGACCGCCAGGAGCGCGCCGAGGAGCGTTGCCGTCTCGCTATCGAGCGCCGACTTGCTCTTCGCCAGGGTGCCATCGAGGTCGAACACGATGAGCCGCTTCATGCGAGTCGGTCACCGAGCAACCCGTTCACGGGAAGGGGCTCCTCAAGGAGCATGGAAAGCTGACGGCTCCCGCAGAGCCGGTGCTGATCGAGGGGAACGAACAGGAGCGGGGACATCGTATCCTGGCTTCCGGATGCACCGTTCGTTCCCGACTGGAGTCGGTGCCGACGGTGGCGACAGCGCAAGTCAAGGAGAGGATCCAGTCCGAGCTCGATGATGGCGGACGCGAGTTCGATTCGCGTCTCGGACCTTTGCTGGAGTCACCCTACCGGACGGCGGTACGAGCAATCGCCGCGAACGTTCGTGAGTCGAGGCTCCCTCCGCCGACGAGCGCGCCGTCGACGTTCGGACACGCGAAGATCGCGGCTGCATCCTCCGGATTCACCGACCCGCCGTAAAGGATGCGAGTGTCGTCCGCGAGGCGGCCATGCCGCTCTCGCAGGCAGGCGCGTATGGCTTGATGGACCTCCTCCACATCGGCGGGACGGTCGCTCCTCCCCGTTCCGATGGCCCATACGGGCTCGTACGCGATCACTACAGGGACCTTCGCACTCATGAGAAGAGACGCCACCGCATCAATCTGCCTGCGCACGACCAGGAGCGTGTGGCCAGCGTCGCGCTCCGCTCGCGTATCCCCGACGCAGACGATTGGGTTGAGTCCGACCCCGAGCGCAGCGTCCACCTTCGACGCAACGAGCTGGTCGCTCTCCTCGAAGAAGTGTCTGCGTTCGCTGTGTCCGAGGATCACCCAGCTGCACCCGCAGTCCCGGAGCGTCCGCGCGCTGATCTCACCCGTGCAAGCGCCGGCGGCGTCGACGTAGAGGTTCTGCGCAGCGACGGCCATGAAGCCGTCGCGGCACTCCGCGACGCAGGATACGACCGCTGTGAAGGGGGGCGCGACGACGACCTCGACCCCGGTCACGGCGCGTGCGATCGTCGCGCACTCCGCGGCGAGAGCCGCCCCCGAGCGATCTCCGTGGAACATCTTCCAGTTTCCGACGAGCAGCGGCCTACGCGACGGGTTCACGCGCTCCGGCCTCCTGGGAACTCCGTGGAGCCCCGACACCGCGCGGCGACGCGCTCCCGAGCGCAAGCCAGGATCGACTCATCACAGCCATACCGCCCCGATCTGCGCCCGATGCGAGCTTGGTCACGGCGCCGCGTCGAGAATGTCGACGTCGACGCGACGATCGGCCTGCCATGCGGCCTGGTCGCTTCCCGTCGCGTCCAGCGCGCCTCTTGAGGTCTCCCGCATCTGCGTGGAGGGAACGCCGAGCGCCACGAGGTAGTTCATCACGGAGCTCGAGCGACGCGCGCCGAGCGCCATGTTGTATTCCTGCGTTCCGCGCGGATCCGCGCGTCCCACCAGTTTCACCGACCTGCCCTTGAGGGGTCCGGTCGTGAGGCACTGGGCGACCTGCGCGAGCGCGTCGCGGTCCTCGGTGAGAACGGCGCTCCGGTCGTAGTCGAACTTCGGGGCCTCCTTCTGGCTCGCGATCGCTTTGATGCCACACGTCTCGCGGAACGTCTCCGACAGGAAGATGAGCGAGGTCGGGGTGGCCGGTGACGCCGGCGCGAGCGGCGCCGAGGTCACGACCGCCGTCCCAGCGACGGCGGGCTTGTCCTCGTGGGCGCAGGCCGTCACGAGTGCGAGAGTTGCGAACGCGGCGGCGAGGCCGCCGATGGTGCACGATAAGGTGATCTTCATGGAGTATCTCCTGGGGTGAGTGAGTCACCGAGCCGCAAGCAAGTTCGTGTCCACCACCGGGTCCCCCCGGGGTCCCCCCGTGAGCCGCGTGCACGAGGACGCACCGCTCAAGCACGACCCGGGGACACGCGGCTGGGTCGACGGTGATCGCAATGTCGCCCCGAAGCCGCCCCCCGACGCCGAAACCCAGCGCCATCCCGAGCGGCACGTCGCGTGCGTGTGGGGCACGTGCGCCGCCTGCTACCCGTCCTGCCGATCGTCGTTGTCGCGAGCGTCCTCGTCGCGGCCACGACGCCGGCGCAAGATCCCGGAGAGAGCCATCCGTGGGTGCTGCAGGAGAGAAAGCACTGGCAGATCGCGTCCCCTGGAGCCGAAGCGAAAGAAGTCACGGACGCGGCCCTTGGAGGGCGCGGTCGGTGCCTTCCCGGCATGGTTGACGTCTCCGGTTCGATGAAGGTGAACGGGTGGGGGTACGAGGACGGGATCGACACGCTCCAGGAAGGGACTTGCGTCGATTGGATCCAGAAGGCGTACCCCGAGCGCTGCGAGCGCTTCGACCGGAACGTCTGGCTCGAACGCTCGCACCCCCTGGCGACGCAAACCATGCGCTTCTGCATCGACCGCTACGAGTATCCCAATCAGCGCCTCGCGTACCCGTGGATCATGGTGACGTGGACGGAGGCGACGGCACTCTGTGCGCGCGAAGGGGAGCGCCTGTGCAGCGAAGCCGAATGGACCTTCGCGTGCGAGGGGCCCGAAGCCCTCCCCTATCCCTACGGCTACGAGCGCGACAGCACCGCCTGCGTGAGCGATCGGCCCTGGCGCAACGTCGACCCCGCAGCGCTCTCGCCACGTGACTCACCGCACGCGCGCGCCGAGATCGACCGGCTCTGGCAAGGCGAAGCCTCTGGCTCCCGCGCCCGCTGCAAGAGCCCGTTCGGCATCTACGACCTGGTCGGCAACGTCGACGAGTGGACCGTCTCGGTCGTCCGCGGCGAGCGTCCATCCATCCTCAAAGGGGGATACTGGGGACGCGTCCGCGATCGATGCCGGCCCTCGACGCGGGCGCACGGCGAAGACTTCGCATTCTATCAGCAAGGCTTTCGCTGCTGCGCGGACGAGCCGGCGGCGGCGCCGTCGCGTTGAGTGTCGCCGCGGCGCGTGGCTCGCGCGTGCGGCGAGGACGTCTAGACATGAGCGTGTTCTTGAGTCGAGCGCGAGCGACGAGGTACGGTCCCGACGCAGCCCAGGTCATCCGCCGCCCGCGTCAACACCCGCGGCGCACTGCGAGCCCCTCTCGCTGTAGCCCTGGGGGCATGCCTGACCCTCGGGCGCGGCGGCGCACACGCCCGTTTCAAGGCAAACGGCGTGGGTGGAGGGGCAGGTCGCGACCGGACACGGCCCGCCCGTTGAAGAGCAGCTGGGGGAGGCGCCGCACGCCGCCGGAATAGGATCGTTGGGAGGAATCAGGCAAGCAGACAGTGTCACGAGGTCCGCCGGCCACGCCGTCGGGCACAGACTCTGCGGGCAGCAGGGCTGCGCGTGCAACGCGATGGCGCAGTCGGTGTTCTTCGCGCAGGCGGGGTGACAGGCGTTGATGACGCCGTAGGGATCCTGCACATGCACGCTTCCCGGCGCGCAGGTCATGCTCGCCGTGCACCTGCCAGCCGCGCACACGGCCCGCGTGGGCATCACACATGCGATGGCCGGGCACGCCATCGTTGAGCACGCTGGCGGTTTGCAGTACGCGGGGACCGTACGTGCGTCGACAGACAAGCAACTGTCCGCGGCCACTTCCTGGGTCGAGTAGGCACCCAGGCACGTGGCGCAGCACTCCGTCGTGTCCATCGCCAGGACGCATGCGTCCTCGCCGGTGCAGGGGTCTATGCCGCTTGGTGCGTCGAAGTTTGCGTCGGGGCGCCTGGTCGCGTCTCCCGCCCCGGCATCGCCGGAGGCGTTCGCACTCGAGGTACACGCAGGAGCGAACGCGCCCAGCGCGAGAACAATGATGTAACGGATAGCCGGGCGGTGCATGTTCGGCGTAGCAGCAATATCGAAGCCAACGGTCGCTAGGGGAGGGCAGCACGTGGATGGGGCCACGCCTCGGACCTGCGGGAGACACAGATCCGCATCGCTCGACCAAGCCGCAACCGGCGCCGAGGAGGAAACACCGCCTGCACCGCGTGCGATCCCGACCAAACGTGACTACACGATCTCCCCCGTCATCTCCCCGAAGAGCTGCATGCCGGCGCCCAGGGCTCCGGAGACGCTCGGCAGCCCGGCGGTCGCGTTGGCCATCCAGAGGTTCTCGAGCGACGTGTGGAAGGGCCTCCGACCAAGCGTGACGTGCGCCGGGTCGAGCGTCGCCCCGTACGCGTTTCCCTCAGGAGCACCGCAGAAGTGCGCGTTCGTCGTAGGCGTGCCGATGACGCGGAGGACGATGTGCTCACGCACGCGCGGAACGTACCGCTCGATGACGTCGAGCATGGCATCGCGGACCTTCTTCTTTTCGACGTTGTACGCCCTGCGGTCACGGTGCCGGAGCTCGGCGAAGTAGCCGTAGTCGGCACATGTCGCGGCCTCGAGGATCTGGTGCCCTGGCGGGCAAAGGCCGGGAGCGTCGGTGTGCAGCGTCGGCGTCGACAGGAAGAGCCATGGGCTCCTGAGGTCGTGACGCTTCAGCTGATCATCATAGATCTGATTGATGTCATCGTGAGGATAATGCCAGACGTTGAACGACCCGAATCCGTGGTCGCGTAGGTCGATCCCGCGGAGACCGAGGTACATCGTGACGGTGCTGGCCGAGTACCGGTAGCGAAGGCGTTCGGCGTCCCCCTCGAGCTTTTCGGCACCGATGAGCCGAGCGGTGAGGCGCGGGTCGAGGTTCGAGATGTAGCGGCGCGCCGTGAAGGTGCTCCCGTCCCTCGTCGTGACGCCGGTCACTCGCCCCTTGTTGGCGTGGATTCGGGCGATCTCGTGTTCGAGGAGGAGCGCGCACCCTGGCTGGCTCCGCATGAAGTCGGCGAGACTGTCGACCAGAGAACTGAAGTGTTTGACGGGGTAGTACGCGCCACGATCGTAGGCGCATACAAGTCCCACGTGCAGCAGGAAGGACACGTCGCGGGGTGGCAGCAGATAGTCACCCGCCTGCCCAGCAAGGATCGCGCGAAGACGCTGCGGCATCTTCAGCGCGTCGTAGACGTCCTCGAGCGTCGAGCGCGCATAGCGGAGCACATGCCGGAAGCGGTAGCCGGTGCGGAGCACGCTGAGGGGAGTCATGGCGCGCGGGAAGTCGTCGGAGCGATCAAGCTCCTCGCCGACCGCAATGAGCGTCTCGAAATATCCAAGGATGGGCACACGCCATTGCGGGTAGCGGCGAAGCAACTGCTCCCGATACCTCGCAAGGCCGCTCGGAATCCGCACCCGCTCTCCGGCGACGACGATGTGGTCGTAGCCCTCGCAGTCGAGCCGGACGAACGGGACCTGATCGGAGAGCCTCAGGCGGCGGAGAAGCCGGTCGATGGTCTGCCCCTCCCCGCACCCGAAGATGTAGTGCACCTGTGCGCAGAAGTGGAACTGCCGCATCGCGAAGGTGTGTGCATTGCCGCCCGGAACGTCGTGCGTCTCCAGAACCAATACGCGGCGACCCGCTTGCGCGAGGAGCGAGGCGACAGCGAGTCCGGCCAGTCCTGCGCCCATCACCAGGTCGTCAAACTCGGTGGATGCGGCGCTACTCGTCGAAGAGTTCATGAAGACGGCCTTGCGTTTCGAAGAGACGGCACCGTCCTAGTGGATGGCATCCGGCCGGTGGCTCCAGAACGTATCGAGCGCCCGGGTGAGCGTCGGAAGCTGTTCGAACTGGGGCATCCCTCTGCTGGGGGCGATCCGAACGGCCTGCCAGTTCGGATGGCACGCGGTGAAGTCAAGGAGCGCGTCGAACTGAACGAACGGATCCATGTCGTACACCACGAGCGACGGCGTTGACACCCGGGCATAGATCTCCTTGCGGACGTCCCTTGTGAACAGATCGCCCGCGAGGAAGTCGAGCGGCGCGTACTGAGCCTGAGGTTGATGCGAGGTCGCATAGTCGTAGGCCTCAAGCCCCGGATCCGGCTTGCCGACGAAGGTCCTATGGAGAAAGTAGGAGATGCTCGCGTGTGATACGATTGCGTCGAACACGAGGCGCGATGTGAGCGGCTGGCGGCGAAGTGCCTTCAACGGAAGCTCGAGAGTGGGGTGCTGGTGGGAGGCTCTGTCAAAACCGGTGGGAGACAGAAGCGCGAGCGAATGAACGAGGTTCTCTTGCTTCGCCGCAACATGCGCCGCAAACTCGCCGGACAGCGAGAGCGCGATCACATCCGCCTCGCCGTCACTCCCCTTCGCCCACGCAAGTAGCTCGCGTACCGCGTTCACGTAGCAGTCGATCGTGTAGGGCTGATCGTCTCGCTGCGAGAGGCCGAACCCGGGGAGGTCGAGTGCGTAGGTGGGGCGCAGGACGCGGTAGTGCTCGAAGAGCGGGCGCATCTCATAGGAAGACGCGCAGGCGTTCAGGCTATGGAGAAGGACAAGCGGCCGCTGTTGCGCGGTCTTCGTTCGACGGTCGAAGTACGCGAGCGTGGAACCGCGGCTGTTCGTCAGCTTCCTTTCCTCGGCGTCGACGGGGCGCGAAAGAGGGACGTTCGGCGCGACGCGGCTCAAGAGCCCATCTGCGAGCCCGCGGATTCGCCTGGCTGCAACCGCGGAAGAGAGGGCCGTCATGGCTACGTCCACCGCAAGCCGCGTGCCGGGCATGACATCCAGAGACGCGCGGTCGTTGCAACTCCGCCTCACGCAGCTCCTTCCGTAGGAACGGTAGCGATTCTCGAGGCAGAGGACATGGACACATAAGCGCCCCCAGTGTGGCGGAAGCGTGGGTCCGCCGCCGTTCGCGACTGGATCTGTCCCCATCGCCAGCCGTGCGTCACTCGCAGGAACGCTTCGTGCTGAAGCGCCCACGCGACGAGTTCCGCGTGAGCGCGGCGGTCGATCAGAGGAGACATGAGATGTCTCACCCTCTCACTCAAGGAGTAGCTCGATGCCCCAGGGTCAAGAGTACAATCGCCGCGTCGTACTCGCTTCGCGCCCGAACGGGCCACCGTCGCAACACGACTTCCGCGTGGAGGACACGCAGATTCCTGTGCCAGGGCAAGGTGATGTGCTCGTCCGCACGGTCTACCTCTCCATGGACCCGTACATGCGCGGGCGCATGAACGACGGGCCATCGTACGTCCCGCCGATCGGCATCGGCGAGGTCATGGGGGGAGGTACCGTGGGTCGCGTAACGATTTCCAGAAGCTCGAGTTACGAAGTCGGAGATTGGGTGAGCGGCATGGGCGGCTGGCAGGACTACGCGCTCTCGAACGGAGACGGCCTCGTCAAGTTGGGCATGATGAACCACCCCTCCTGGGCGCTCGGCGTGCTTGGAATGCCAGGCCTTACGGCGTACGTAGGCCTGCTCGACATCGGTCAGCCGAAGGAGGGAGAGACCGTGGTAGTCGCGGCGGCAACCGGCGCTGTGGGCTCGGTCGTCGGCCAGATCGCGAGGCTCAAAGGCTGTCGCGTCGTCGGGATCGCTGGCGGGGATGCGAAGTGCCGCTCTGCCATCTCGGATCTCGGCTTCGATGCGTGCATCGATCATTGCTCGGAAGACTTCACCGATCGTCTCGGAACCGCATGCCCTACCGGGATCGATGTCTACTTTGAGAACGTAGGCGGAGCCGTCTTCAGCGCAGTCCTCCCCCTGCTCAACGTCGGAGCACGCGTTCCCCTGTGCGGACTCATCGCCTACTACAACGACTCCGCGCCCAGGCCTGGCGCCGACCGGTTACCGTCGCTGATGGGGGCGCTGCTCACGAAGCGAATCAAGATTCAGGGCTTCATCGTCAACGACAGTTACGCCCTCCGCCATGGCGCCTTTCTCGAAGACATGAGCCGCTGGGTGGCGGACGGGTCGATCAAGTATCGCGAAGACATGATCGAAGGGCTAGAGAATGCGCCGAGCGCACTTATCGGACTTCTCGAGGGGAAGAACTTTGGAAAACTGGTGGTCAGGGTCGGCCACGACTGACGACCACGGCGTGCTGAGAGACGTTGGCAAAACCCGCGTGTCGATCGACTGGGCGCTGGGCGCTCTCGAGGGCGAGGACGCCGGTCCGGGCCGCGTCGTGTGACAGGCGTCCCCATCACTGGGGTCGCGGACTTGGAAAGTGCGGCTGGCGGACTTCCCTTGCTGCGGGAGTGCCGAGGACGACCCGAGCGATCCAAGCCGATCACCGGGCGTTGCCGTTCCCATGGGCCGTGACCGACAGCTTGTTCCACTTTTCCCAAATGGCGATCCGTCGCGCGTATTCGACCTTGATAAGCTCTAGTGGTCCCTTGCCGAAGAACACGCGCAAAGGTGGTTCGTCCGCGTCGACAACCTCGAGAATCGCAGGCCCCGTCGCGAGTGGGTCGCCCGGCTTCTCGTGGGCGGCACCAAACGAAGCGGCGAGTTTTTCTCGGACGCCGTCGTAGACGGATAGCCGCGGAGCGTGCGCGGCTGACGGCCCACCCCAGTCCGTGGCGTACCCCGTCGGCTCGACGAGCGTCACTTTGATTCCGAAGTCCGCTACCTCGGCGGCGAGCGCCTGGCTGAAGCCCTCGAGAGCCCACTTGGATGCGTTGTACAGACCGAGCGTCGGGAACGCGTCGACCCCCGCGATCGACGACACCTGGATGACGTGGCCCGACCGCTGCGCGCGTAGGAGCGGGAGCGCGGCCTTCGTGACCCAGAGGGCGCCGAAAAAGTTCGTCTCCATCTGGGCGCGTGCCTCCACCGGCGTGACCTCCTCGATGCTCCCAAAGAGACCGTAGCCGGCGTTGTTGACCACGACGTCCAAGCGACCGAAGTGCGCGTGCCCCTGCTTCACGACGGACGCGACGCCGACCTCATTGGTCACGTCCAAAGCGAGCGGCAGCACACTCGAGCCGTAGCGCGACGTAAGCTCGCTCAGGCTCTCGGTGCGGCGCGCCGTGGCGACGACCTTGTCGCCGCGCCTCAGCGCAGCCTCCGCCCAAATGCGGCCGAAGCCCTTGGACGTCCCCGTGATGAACCACACCTTCGCTCCCTTGGGCATGCGCTTGCTCCTTGCCCGTCCGCAGACGGAGCCAGATTGGTTTTGCAACGATCGCGCCTCGAGCTCACGACCGATGCCGTCGGGAGGGAGACCCTGCTACTGCGGTCCGCGCCTGGCGGAACGGTCACCCAGTTCTCGCCAATCGGACTCTCCCACCTCGACCCCGAACCGCGTAGCCGCGAGCCGGATTCGATTCCAGGCCGTGTCACGTTCCGCATCGGTGACACCGGCGACCTGACGGAACCGGGCGATTGCATTGCGGACGTGGGACGCATCTTCGAGCGGCTCCTTTCGCTGGAGCGGAAATGCGAATTCCCCGCGAGGCAGGGCATCGCGCGCTGCGCTGGCAAGAGGTCCGGTGCTGGCTCGCTTCGACATGCCTCGCTCCATGGGCTGGATCGCCCTCCGTCGTGCAAGATGGTGTCCACTCGGGATCGGGCCGAGCGGTGACGAGGTGCAACATCGAGTCTGCCCCACCTTCCGAGGGGGCCCTCCGACGCACGAACGCCTCAGTGGGGCGCCAGAGCGTGCCCGCCGCGGCATCCGACACGACTCTTGGCCTCGTGCCAGACCGTCTCGAGCGGCGGAACGCTTCGTGCTCGTGGCCACCTTCGAACGACGCCCGCGCCGTAGAAGCTGGCCTGCCCTCCCCCGTACGAAAGGACCCATCCATGAAGGTGCTCGTGCTGTTCTACTCGACGTACGGCCATGTCTACCGGCTCGCCCAGGCCATCGCGGACGGTGCGCGCGAGGTTCGTGGTGTGGACGTCACGGTCAAGCGCGTCCCGGAGACGCTCACCCCAGACGCCGTCGCCGCCATGGGCGCGACCGACGCACAGAAAGCGTTCGGCAGCGTTGCCGTCGCCAAGGTCGACGACCTGGCAGACGCCGGGGCCATCCTCTTCGGGACGCCGACTCGCTTCGGGAACATGGCAGGTCAGATGCGGCAGTTCCTGGACACCACCGGCGGCCTCTGGACTCAAGGCACGCTGGTTGGAAAGGTCGGCAGCGTGTTTGCGAGCTCCGCGACCCAGCACGGCGGTCAGGAGTCCACGATCCTCAGCTTCCATACGACGTTGCTCCACCACGGCATGGTCATCGTTGGATTGCCCTATGCGTTTCAGGGACAGTGCCGCATCGATGAGATTACTGGCGGCTCTCCGTACGGCGCCACGACGATCGCCGGAGGGAAGGGTGAGCGCCTGGTGAGCGAGAACGAGCTTGCCGGCGCACGATTCCAGGGTCGTCACGTTGCCGAGATCGCGAAGAAGCTGCACACCGCGAGCTGACGCTTCACGCCACGCGCCGAGCGATGCCTTCCCGCCTGGACATGGCCGTCCGGGGTCGGTCGATCGTAACGGTCCCAACCAGGCGCTTCAAGAAGAGGCAAGCAACGCGGCCACGTCCTCCGATGCTGGGGCGCGGCCGTCGATGAAGTCGCGGACGGTTTGGTTACGGGTCGTCTTGAACTCCTCCTTGGTCCCTACGAGGAGCACACGTCCGCCGCCGATCATGGCCATGCGGTCCGAGACGCTGAAGGCGGTACCCATGTCATGGGTGACGACGACGCTTGTGAGCTTCAGCGCCTGCTGGATGCTGACGACGAGGTGGTTGATGCGTGCGGTGTTGACCGGGTCGAGGCCCGTCGTGGGCTCGTCGTAAAGGATGACTTCGGGCTGCAGCGCTAGCGTGCGCGCCAGGCCGACACGCTTCTTCATGCCGCCCGACAGGTCGCTCGGCTGCATCGACTCGATCCCGGGCATGCCCACGAGGTGAAGGGAATGCTCGACCCGCGCGAGGATGTCGTGTTCGCTCATCGTGTTCCAGAACTGCTCGCGCAAGCCGTAGGCAACGTTCTCGCCCACAGAGAGCGAGTCGAAGAGCGCCGCGCCCTGGAAGAGATAAGCGATGCGCCGCCGGACCACGGCGAGTTGCTTCTCGTTCATCTTGCAGATGTCCTCGCCGTCGAAGAGGATCTCGCCCCCGTCGGCCGGCAAGAGGCCGATGAGCATCTTGAGCATCACGCTCTTTCCAGAGCCCGATGCGCCCATGATGGTGAAGGTCTCGCCGTGAAATAGGTCGAGCGTCAGGTCGGAAAAAATAACCTTGGTGCCGAAAGCTTTTTGAACGTGGCGGAAAGAGATGAAGAGAGGCCCGGGAGTCACGGGACGGAGCTGCCGCAGGATCTGTGCCCCCTCTCGTACAAGCGCGAGCGCGTGCGTTCGCTACACCTGGACACGAACTTGCACCCGGTCGCAGAGCGCTCCCACGACCAGAACCGCATCGCTCGCGCGGCGTCGCCACGGATCAAGCTTCAACCTACCGAAACGGAGATGACAATGACACAAGTTCACAAGGCCGTAGAGCACCGAACGAATCCCAAGACCAAAGACCCCGACCCGCTTGCTCGCGTTCGAGTCGCCGCGCAGGAGCTGCACGGAGCGCTCAGCGATGCCGCAGCAAAGCGTGGGGAGGCAATGAAGTCCGATTTGCAGGCCATTCCTGCGAAAGCCAAGGCTGTCGCAGCATCGCTCAAGGAGTCGCTTGGTGTGCAAGGTGAAGCGACCAAGAAACATCTCGAAGAGGCCGCCAAGTACCTCGAGACCACGGAGAAGCATGTCGCCCATAGCTTGAAGGCGACGGGTCACGCGTTCGATACGTCCGTTCGACAGGCCGTCGCGGACGCGCGAGCGGCCGCGCAAAAGATCAGCGAAGCCGTCGCGGCAAAGCGCACGGTCGAATCCACGAAAACCCACGCGTAGGAGAATCCCAATGCGCAATTACATTGCCGTCGTATTCAGTGACAAGACCAAAGCCTACGAGGCTCTCCACACTCTCTGGACGCTCGACGACCTCGGAGCCATCACCGTACACGGAACCACCGTGGTCCATCGCGACGCGCTCGGTCACATCCAGGTCGATACCAAGGAGACCCATCCTGCGTTGGCCACCGCCATCGGAGTTGGCGTCGGAGCGCTGCTGGGGCTCTTCGCCGGGCCGGTCGGCATCGCGATCGGCGTTGCCGCGGGCGCAGGGATCGGTGCGGCTGCGGGGGGTATCGTGGGCGCGGTGACAGACATGGGGCGCGCAGACACGCGTGATCGCGCACTCAGCGACACGGCGTTCGTTCTCGACATTGGCCAGTCTGCAGTCATTGCGGACGTGACGGAGGAGTCGGTGTCGCCGGTCGACACTCGAATGCGGGAGCTCAGCGGCTCCGTGTATCGGCGCGCCAAGAGCGCCGTGCGCAACGACGACGCGTGGTATTACGACAGTTACTTCTACCCCTATGAGTACGTCCCCTCGAGAGACATGTACTACTGGTAAACAGAAAGCGTGTAGGGGGCGACGGCGATCGTCGCCCCCTACCGATGCGCTCATCGCTGCTGGACGTGACCATCCTGTATGGCGAGGAGCCGGCGTGCACGGTGCGCGATGGACGCGCCGTGCGTGCTGGCGACGACACCGCTTCCTCGTCCTTGGAGAACTCCCGCGACGAGAGCTGTATCCCAGTCCCTTCGGTCGAGACCTTACGCGGACGGGACCAGGTGGAGATGCGCTCCCCGCACGTCGGAATCGGCGCGGCAACGTGCCGTCATAGCGACGATGGCATGGCAAGGATCTCGTCGATGTTCGGTTGGACTGTGATCTCTGTGCGCCGGTTCTTGGCCTTTCCTGCCGGTGAGTCGTTAGCAGCAACGGGATCGAACTGCCCATAGCCCGCCCCGGAAAGCCTTCCTGGGGCCATTCCCTCCTTCAGGAGGTCGTGTACGACGACGAGGGCGCGCGCGGACGAAAGCTCCCAGTTGGACGCAAACTGGCGTGTCGCGATCGGAACGTCATCCGTATCTCCCGCGACCTGGAAGTTGTGACCCGGAACCGTCCTCAGGACGGCGGCGACGTTCGCCAGGGTGACGAGCCCGCCTGGCTTGATCTCGATCCTCCCCGTGTCGAACAAGACGTCGTTCGGCAGCTGGAGCACCATGCGGCCGTCGCGCAGCACGATCTTCAGATCCCCGGCATCGACCATCTTGGCGAACTTGCCCGCGAGATCGCGAAGGAGGGCGGCGCGGGCCGCGATGGCGGCTTCCTCCTGCCGGAGACGGGCGACGTCTGCCTTCCCGGATAGCGTCGCGGTGTCCAGCTGGCGTTGAAGGTCGGCCTGCCGCTTGGTCAAGGTCGCGAGCTCTGCTTGCAGCGCCGAAACGCGGGAGAGGTCTTTGGCCTCCGCCTGGTGGGCGCTCTCGACGGCAGCATCGTAGGTGCCTTTGGAGACGCAGCCGGATGCGCATAGCGCAGAGGCGAGGATGGCGAGCGGACGTAGCAGCATGATGGCACCCTATTGGGAATGGTCGACGGTTGCGGCACGCCTCAGCAAGGTGCGTGCCTTCGCTGCGCTGCGGTCGGATGTGGCTGCCGTGGGCCAAACTGGCACCGGTAGGTCACGCCTGGCATCTACACGAGCGCCACAAGCGGGGCGCTTTTGATGTGCCCCCGGCGCACGACATCCGAGGGAGTGGTTCCGCGAAAGTTTGCTCTATAGGAAGGAGGGTAAACAGCGCGGCGGCCGGGAAGTGGGTCGAATGTCCTACCCAAGCAGCCGCTCTACGAGACGCATGCTTGCGCCGACCACGCCCTGCAGTCCAGGGGCCCCCGCCGTGGCACCGGTAAGGTAAAGGTTCTTGAACGGTGTACGGCGTGAGACGCGGTGCAGGACGCGGTTCTGCAAATCGAGCCGTGCGCCGTAAACACCTCCGCGCTCGAGCCCCACGTGAGCGGCGAGGTCCACAGGGCTCCACACCTCCTGCATCAGGCGGTGACTACGGAGATCGGGAAGCAACCTGCGCTCGATGGCTGTCAGAATCTCGTCCGCGACGCGCTTGGCTTCCGCCTCGTGGCGCCCCTCGCGCGCCGCCGTCGCGAACCAGTCGAAGTCGCTCAAGACGACAATCTGCACCGTCGTTTGGCCAGCAGGCGCGAGAACACCCGGGTCGGCGTAGAGCGACGGGGTGGCCAGAAAGAACGAGGGATCGCCATACTCGTGGTGGAGGGTGGTGCGTTCTACTGCGGCGTTGAGATTCTCGTCCGGGTAGCTCCAGACGTTGAACCGGCCGAACCCTCGAGTCGCGAGATCGACGTCAAGGCCGAGGAAGATCGTGAAACACGATGAGGATTGTTCGTAGCGCGGCGTCGGCGCGCCTTCGATCATGGCGAACGTTCGGGCGGGATCGATGTTGGAGATGACGAGGTCTGCGGAGAACATCCCGCGCGGCGTCTCGACCCACGCGATGCGATCACCCTCGCGCACGATTCGCGTCACCGGCGTTTCGTAACTGAGCGTTCCGCCGTGCGACGTCAGGTAGTCGACCACGCGGTCCACGAAGAACCCCATGCCGCGCTTCGGGAAATGGGCCGACTCCCCATAGCCGTACAGAAGCGCGTGCAGACACAAGAGCGGCTCATTCTCGGGCGCCAGCCCTACATCGCCGCATTGGCCGGCGAGTACCGCACGGGCGCGCGGCGACAGTCCCAGGTGTTCGAAGACGCGCGTCACGGGCCACGGTCCATAGAGCACCGTCTCCTTGAACTCGAACGGATGGCGCTCGAGCCTCTTGAGATCGATCCCAGACACGGCAAGTTCTGCCTCGATTCGCCGAAGGATCGCGAAAAGGTCCGTGAGCGCCGCGCGGTCTGCGGGAAAGGCTTCGACGAGCGCAGCCTGGAGCCGTTGGGGGCCCATCGGGATGCGGAAGGTACCGCCCGGAAGATCAATTCGATCAAAGCCGTCTGGATCGAGGGAGTTGAACGTCACGACCTCGTCGAGCTGCAATGCGTGCAGCCACTGCTGCACCACGCCACCGGGCCCGCAGCCCATCAGGTACTGCATCTCGGCGCAGAAGGTGAAGCCCTCGCGGGTGAACGACTGTCCGCAACCGCCGGCGCGATCGCGCGCTTCCAGCACCGCCACACGCCGGCCTGCCTTGGCCAGCAGCGACGCCGCGGTGAGCCCGCCCCAGCCGGCGCCGAGGACCAGAGCGTCGTAGTGCTCTCCCGCGCGCAGTGACGGTGCTTGAGCGATCATGTCCTTCGGACCGCGGCCGTGTGCAGCTCACGGGGCGCCGGCGCGCTTCTCGTTGGCGCGGTCGGATGCTTCAAGAAGGCGGCTACGTCGCCGTCCTGACTTCCCGCAATGGACTGGCTCATCTGGGCCCCATCTCACGCATGAAGCGTGCCGCCCGGAAGGGCGCCGGGGCCTCTCGCCCAACCATCCCGTCGCACACCAAGCTCATGCCGCGGCCTGCGAGAGCACCGATTCGCGCGCCTCGAGAGGAGTGCCGCACAACACGGCGTGGTCTCGGTCCCCGCGTGGAACGAAAGATCTTGGCGGATCCCGGACGGCACACGCCGTGCGTGTCACCGCCACGCGCATGAAGGCTCGAACCCTGGCTTTGCAGTCGAGACCGGGGGGCGCCGTTCACCGGAGTGGACGGGTTGGATGGCTGCGGGCAGCGGTGCTTGGCTCGGACGACGCGATCGTGTCGACAGCCAGCCTCATGCTCGGCGTCGCGGCGTCCTCCGCACCGAAGGGAGCTATTTTGGTCGCCGGCGCCGCGGGGCTCGTTGCGGGCGCCATGTCCATGGCGGTTGGCGAATACGTCTCGGTAAGCTCCCAGCGCGATGCCGAGCTGGCAGACATCGAGGTCGAGAAGAGTGAGCTCGCGGGGCAGCCCGCAGCTGAACTGCAGGAGCTGGCCACGATCTACATCAAGCGGGGTCTCGACGAGGGCCTCGCGATGAGGGTCGCCGAACAACTGAGCCTGCACGATCGACTTGGCGCTCACCTGCGCGACGAGCTCGGGATCAGCGGTGCCTCCATCGCTCGTCCGATCCAGGCGGCGTGCATCTCCGCCGCCAGCTTCGCGTCCTTCGCTGCACTTCCCGTCCTGGCGCTCGTCGGAGCACCGGCGTCCCTCCGAAGCCCCGCGATCGCGCTGATCTCGCTGGCGAGCCTGGCTGCGCTTGGGGCATTGGGCGGTCACCTGGGGGGTGCGCCGATGGGCCGTGCGTCGCTTCGGGTTACTATCGGGGGCGCTCTGGCGATGGCAGTGACAGCCGCGATCGGGCGCGTTCTTGGTGGCTCGGTCGGTTAGGAAGAACCGCGGGACACCCACTGTCCGGGTAAGGTACCGCCGCGCGTGGGCAGCACCTGCACGAGATGCTCGAGGCCGAAGGGGTACACCGTTGCAGGCGTCCCGCGCCCTCGTCCGACCGTGGCGCTTGAAACCGGTCCCCGCGCAAAGCCTGCGCCCTGCAACATGTATTGGCGCCCGGACGTGAGAACGATTCCGTCGTCGGGGCGGCGGAGCTGCCGACCCGACCGAGGCGTTCCTGCTCACGAGGGCATTCGAGTTGCGGGTTCGGGACCGCCATGGGTGAGGATCACCGAGAGAAGTCATTCGGCACCGATACTGCACCTGCTTCGCCGTCGGGCGCGCCCACGGATCCACGGGCCGGCCACGAGGTAAACGCCATGCTGCGAAGTCTAAAGAGTCTCGAGCGATACAAGGTAAGCGCCACCGACGGCGACATCGGGAGCGTGGCCAACTTCCTGATGGACGACGCGCGCTGGACGGTTCGCTATCTCGTCGTGGAAACGGGGGGCTTCTTCGACGGACGCCAGGTGCTTATTACGCCGATCGCGTTTCGCGAGGTTGACTACTCGGCAGAGCGCTTCCGGCTCACTCTTTCCATGGCGAAGGTCAAGAACAGTCCCAGCATAAACTTGGATCTCCCCGTGTCACAGCAGCACGAGCGAGATTACTACGGCTACTATGGCTACCCTTATTATTGGGGGTACGGAGGACTCTGGGGGATGGGCGGCTACCCGGGCGCGATGGCATCGGGAATGTACGAGTCGTCTCCCGATCGTCCCGGTGAGCCCGCCGCCGACAGGCACTTGCGCAGTGCGAAGGACGTCACGGGGTATCACATCGAGGCCACGGACGGCTCGATCGGCCACGTGAAAGACTTCGTGGTCGATGACGAAACATGGGAGGTACGCTATCTGGTCGTCGCGACGACCAACTGGTGGCCCGGCAAGAGCGTCCTCGTCGCACCGGAGTGGGCGACCCGCATCAGTTGGCTCGACCGGAAGATCTATCTCGGCATGACGCGCGACGCGATCAAGCGCAGTCCGGAATGGGATGCTACTTACCCCATTCAACTCACCTACGAAGAAGAGCTAACTCGTCACTATGTGGGTATCCCTGGATGGGCGGCTCGAGACCGGAACGTGCTGGCGAATCCGACTCGCCCACGAACAGAGTTCGATGCCCGGAGCGGAAACGGGGTCGATGGGCGAGTCGTGGAAAGGGCGAACGGTCGGGTTGCCGCTCACGAAGAAGCTCAGATACGCGCCGCCGACAACGCTGTCATTCGAGACGCCCGGGAGGGGCGTCTACCGTGACGCCGCTCCGCGCGCCAGCCGCCGAAGCTGCAGAGCGGGTCCACACTGCGGAAGTTGAGGAGGAAGTCACGAGGACGGCCGCACGCGCTCCGCGGGAGCACCATCGAATCGCGACTCTTGCGTATACTTACTGGGAGCAACGCGGGCGCCCGCTCGGATCGCCGGACGTCGACTGGAGCCACGCCCTGGCCGCGCTCGCTCCCGTTCTGCCGAGTGAACTACCGATCTCTTCGCTGCGTCTGGAGCCTAACGAAGGGCCGTGGCGCAGTGGCAGCCCGGGCGATGTCGTCGGGGTCTCCCCGAGGTTGTCTGGGGGAATCCATGCTTCTGCCCATTGAAGCCGAAATGTCGGAGAACGCGCGGGTCCTAGCGATCGACTCCCGAAACCCAGTCGCAGGAGTGAGCGCGGCCGAGGTGAAGCAACGCGCCGAGGGCGAGTTCTTGCGTACCTTGGTCGCCGATCTGCAGCCCATGCTGCGCGAGTCGATGCGGTCGCATCGGATCTCCGTGGCGTCCGACCCCTACGGCGTCGTTATGCTGGAGTCGGATGGCATTTTCGTCCACGTTGGCATCGCCGACCAAGAGGATGTGCTCGACGCATTGCAGGTGCTACGCGCCGAACCCAACTTGCTCGTGATCCTGGACCGTATCGAAGCGGACCTGGTTGTTGCCAACGATCCTCGCGCGACGCGCGCCGCGGATATCGTTCGCATTGCTCGCCATTCGCTGGAGACCGCCGCCCCGACGTGGCGGTGACGCGAGCTCCGGCGGTTGGGGCCCCCCGCGGCGCCTTATCGCGCATCTCTCCACCCGTCTGTGAGCGCGCGCTGGGCAAACAGCATGCTTCGCGCAGGGAAAGCAACTGATGCGCGAAGTGCGACGAGCATCGGCTCTAATGCGCATTTCGCCGGATGGGCAACGACGTAGCGGTGTGTTTATTGCGAGCTTGGCGGCGAACGGAAAGCGAGTGAACGATGATGATGAGCACCTGGTGGTGGTTATGGATTGCGTTCATGTTCTTCTTTCTCGTGCCACCGATTGGCTACGGCTGGGGCTACCGAGGATGGGGCGCTCCGTACCCAAGCTACATTCAACGCCGTCGAGGACGAGCTTCGGCCGTCGGCGGGTCTGCCCAATTCGACCATCAGGCCTGGGGGCGGGGCGGCGACTTCGTGTGGATGATTCTGCTCGTAGGCATGCTCTGGGCTTGTGCGGCCATATGGTGGCGATAGTGAGGGTTCGGGCCAAAGTGGGACCCACGATGCAAAGCACTTCCGGCGTGGCAAAGTCTGCCCTGCATAAGATTCCTTCTCCGGAGCGTGAGCGCCCTAGCACTGACGACCAGAGGCGCCGCGGCTTGGAGAGGTGGGAAAACGAGGGCGGCTCGGTCGAGCACGCCCGGACCGCAACAACCGGGAGGTCGCAGTGAATCCGTCGGAAAGCAACGCAGGCGTTGCGCTCGACGTTGGTCCGCAGGCAGCGCTCCGTCATCGTTCGCCTCGGGAACCGCTCGGCGAACGCGGGGAGCAGTGAGAGTGTCCCTAGATTCTTCGGACGCGCGGGTCTCCGTCGGCGCGACCGCGGAACCGGACGAGCTCGCGCGGCAGAAGCGCGCGGCGGCGGACTGCGCAGTCGAGCATGTGCGATCGGGCATGGTTGTAGGTCTGGGGGCGGGATCGACGGCGCTCCAGACTTCGTAGAGGCTCGTCACGGGTCGCGTGATTCCGAGTGGTTCTCGGCACGGGACGCATCAACAATCCGTTGGGCTTCGTGAATCCATCCCAAGCCCGACTCGTCTTACGCATCGATGGCGATCGAGGCGATGCTACCGGGCGTGGTCGAGCCGAGCGATGGCAGTCTGCGGTGGTTCCGTCCCCTGGGCTGCGTGCAGCGTCGCGACGACGGCGTTTGCGAAGTCTACGTCGGCGGCGTGCTCATCGGCGCGTACGAGGGGCCAGCCGAGCGCAACGTGTTGTTGGTGAAGCTGTCGGAGGAGCCGCGCACACGGGTCGTCGAGCTGGCGGCTGCATTCGACGTCTCGACGGAGGTCGTGCGTCGCGCGCGTCGCGCGTACGAGTCCGGCGGGATCACGGCCATCACGACGGTGCGGAGGCCTGGGGCGCCGTCGAAGGCGACGCCGGAGCTTCGGCGACGCGTGTGGGAGAGCTTCGCGCGAGGTCGCAACGCGACGGCGACGGCAAAGGCACTGCACAAGCACGTGAGCTACGGGACGGTGTGGCGGCTGCATCAGGAATGGCGGGCCGAGCAGGCGTCCTCGGAGGCACCGGTCACCGAGGTGTCGCAGCGCTCGCTGGATCTGGATGGTGCGGCGTCTGAGGTCGTGCGGGATCCGGATGCCACGCCGGCCGTCGAGGGATCGAGCGAGGCGGCCGAGTCGCAGAGCAACGTGCCGTCTGCGGGGGCCGGAGTCGCGATCACGCAACCCGAGCAAGTGCCGGCTCGTGACGCCTGCGCGCTTACCACCGCGCTGGGCGGCAGCGACGGGGAGATGACGATCGGAGAGGCGGTCGAGCAAGGCGGCCACCATGTGCAGCACGCGGGGGCGTGGATCGCCGTGGCGATCCTGCATGCGATGGGGGTGTACCGGCATGCCGCGCGGCTGAGCGAGAGCGCCGTCTCGCCGGTGAGCCTGCGGATCGCGCTCGATGCCGTGGTGATCGCGTTGGCGATCGGAGAGCGATGCGTCGAAGGCGTTCGGCGATTGGAGACACCGAGCGCGTCGACGCTGCTGCGAGCTGAGCAAGCCGTGTCGGCGAGCTGGGCGCGGGAGGTCTTGCATCGATTCGCAGACGTGGGGGCAACGTCGTTCCACCTCGCCGTGGCGTGCGACCTGATGCGCGAAGGGTTTGGATCCGCGGGACGCGTGGCGTTCTACGTCGACAACCATCTGCGCCGCTACACGGGCAAGCACACCGTGCGCAAGGGCTGGAAGATGCAAGACCGGCGCGCCGTGCCCGGCTGCACCGACTACTACCTGCACGACGTCGACGGCCAGCCGCTGATGCGCGTGGACGTGCCCTCGCACGATTCGCTGCCTCGGTGGTTGAGTCCGATCGCCACGGTGTGCCGACGCATGCTCGGCAAGGAGAGCCGCGTGCTGCTCTCGTTCGATCGGGGCGGCGCGTTCGCCCACGAGATGTCGGCGCTGCGCGATCAGGACTTCGAGTTCGTCACGTACGAGCGTGCGCCGTACCCGCTGCTGGCGTCGACCGCGTTCGAGCACAAGGTCGAGCTGACGATCGACGGCAAAGTCGAAACGATTCAATGGGCGGAGGGAGCGCTGAAGAACCTGCGCGCAGGCAGAGGGCGCGTGCGCAGGATCTCACTGCGCATGGCCGATGACAGACAGATCAACCTGTTGGCGATCTCGGGTCTGTCGGCCGAAGAGCTCATCGGCATCCAGCTACACAGGTGGCGACAGGAGAACGCGTTCAAACACGGCGTCGAGCGGTGGGGCATCAACCAACTCGATGGGCGCAAGGTCGAACCCACGCCAGCCGACGACGTCATCCCGAATCCGGCACGCAGCCTGCTCGACCATCGCCTGCGCTTTGCTCGTGCCGAGGAAGGACGCGCCCGCAACAAGCTCGCGCGGCTCCCCCCCGACGATCCATCCAGGACCAAGTACGAGCAGGACCTGGAGCGCGCGGTGGCCACTCAGGCGCAGATCGAGGAGCAGCGGCCCCACGTGCCGAGGCGTGCGCCGGTCAAGGACACCTCGCTAGCTGGCAAACTCGTTCGGCACGTGGGCTCGTACAAGACCACGATCGACACGCTCCGCGTCGCCCTTGCGAACGCCGAGAGCGAGCTGGCCGCGCGTTTGGCGCCCAGCCTGCCTCGCCCCGCAGAGGCGAAGAAGACCCTCGCCAATCTGTTCGCGGCGCCGGGGCGCGTGCGCGTGACCCCACGCGCTATCTACATCGACCTCGCGCCGGCGGCCTCCCCCGCCGAACGCGACGCCCTCCACCAGTTCCTTCGCCAACTCGACGCGCTCGACCTAACCCTCCCCGGCGATCCCGAGCAGCGCCGACTGCGCTTCCGAGCCCAACATTTCTGATCACGCCCAGGCGAAGTCTGGCGCTCTTCGCGATTGCAAGGATCGCTGAACGAATTGCCGAACGGCGCCTCGTGGACGTCACGGGGGTGCCGTGCTCGCGCGACGCAGGCGAGGCAGCGGCGCGACTTGGCATACAGATAGGCACGTTGAACGATTATCCGGCCATCGACCTAACGATCGATGGAGCCGACGAAGTAGATCCCGACCTGGACCTCATCAAAGGCGCAGGCGGGGCCCTTCTGCACGAAAAGATGGTCGAGCAGGCCAGTCGACGAGTGATGATCGTCGTCGACGCGTCGAAGCCTTCGCCGGTCCTTGGCTCGCGTCGTGCGGTGCCGGTCGTGGTAGTAGCCTTCGGCTGGCGAGCGCAACTCCGCTACATCGAGTCGCTCGGTGCGCGCGTCCAGCTTCGTTTGGATGCCGCGAAGTCACCGTATCTTACCGACGACGGGCACCGGATCCTCGACTGCACCTTTGGCCACATTGGACAACCGGCCGATCTTGCCGCGCTTCTCCGCGCACGCGCTGGGATCGTCGAGCACGGTCTCTTCCTCGGCATCGCCACAGACCTCATCATTGGCTTGCCGGACGGAGTGCGGCATTTGGTTCGGGACGGCGACCGGACAGGCAAGACCCAGGTCGGACCCCAGGAAAAGCGTCATGAGACCGTCTGACCTCGATCTCCTGTGCATCAACACGATCCGCTTTCTCTCGGTCGACATGATCGAGAAAGCGAATTCTGGCCATCCAGGGCTTCCGATGGGCGCTGGACCGATGGCCTACGTGCTGTGGAGTCGGTTCCTTCGTCACAACCCAGAGAACCCGTCATGGTGGGACCGTGATCGATTCGTCCTTTCGGCCGGACATGGATCCGCTCTCCTCTACTCGCTGCTTCACTTGACGGGCTACGACCTGCCCCTCGATCAGATCGAGCGGTTCCGTCAGTGGGGGAGCAAGACGCCCGGACACCCGGAGAGTCGCATCACTCCCGGCGTTGACGCCTCGACCGGCCCGCTCGGGCAGGGCATCGGCAACGCGGTGGGCATGGCAATCGGAGAGGCCCACCTTGCGGCGCGCTACAACCGTCCAGGGTACGAGCTCTTTCGGCATTTCACCTACGTCCTAGCGTCGGACGGCGACATGATGGAAGGAATCGAGAGCGAGGCGAGCTCACTCGCCGGGCACCTCGGTCTCGGCCGCCTCATTGTTCTCTACGACAACAACCACGTCACGCTGTCGGCGACCACACCGATCACGTTCACCGAAGATGTCGTGGCGCGCCATCGAGCCTACGGCTGGCACGTCCTCGAGGTCGACGATGGCAACGACACGGACGCAATCGAGCTCGCCATTCAGACGGCCCGGGAGGTCGAGAACTGCCCGTCGCTCATCTCTGTAAGGACCGTGATTGGATATGGCGCGCCGGACAAAGAGGGCACGTTCCAGGCGCACGGGAGTCCGCTTGGTGCGGAGGAAACGCGGAAGGCAAAGCGCAATCTAGGCTGGCCAGAAGCGCCACCATTCAACATCCCAGGAGACGCGTTGGCGCACCTTCGGGGTGCCGTCGACCGCGGCCGAGCGCTCGAAGCCACGTGGCGCGAGATCTTCGTCACTTACGAGCGCGCGTTCCCCGCGCTCGCACAAGAGATCGCCAGCCGCTTCGCAAAGGGCCTTCGTCTTGGATGGGCGGACGACCTGCCGGTCTTTCCTGCCGACGCCAATGGCTTGGCCACACGGAAGGCATCCGAAGCCGTGATGCAGGCACTCGCTCGAACTGTCCCCGCCCTCGTGGGTGGCTCTGCGGACCTCGATCCATCCACGTATACTTGGCTCAAAGACGATGGCGACTTCGAATCGCCGCTCCGGTCCCCACGTGACGTGCAAGGCACGTGCTCTGGCGGGTGGAGCTACGCCGGGCGCAACATTCACTTCGGCGTGCGTGAGCACGCGATGGCGGCTGCAGTGAACGGCCTCGCGTACCACGGAGGATTCATCCCGTTTGGGGCGACGTTTCTCATCTTCTCGGACTACATGCGTCCGTCGCTCCGCTTGGCGGCGCTCGCCGCGCTGCACACAGTGTTCGTGTTCACACACGACAGCATCGGCGTCGGGGAGGATGGGCCGAGCCATCAGCCCATCGAACAGCTCGCCTCGCTCCGGGCGATCCCGAACCTTCTCGTCCTCCGCCCGTGCGATGCAAACGAGACGCGCTGGGCGTGGCAGACTGCGCTCGAGGAGCGCGATCGTCCGATTGCACTCGTCCTCACCCGGCAGAACGTGCCGACGCTCGATCGCACGCGCTACGCCTCGGCAGAGCTACTGCGGCGCGGAGCTTACGTCCTCAACGCCTCCGATGGGCCGACGGATCCGGACGTCATCTTGATCGCGACTGGCTCCGAAGTGGGTCTCATCGTGGCTGCGGAGGCCGTTCTGCGGAAAGCGAACGTGAACGCGCGCCTCGTCTCGATGCCATCCTGGCGTCTCTTCGAAGAGCAGGCGGCGGCGTATCGCGAGAGCGTCCTGCCGATGTCAGTCACGGCACGACTTGCTGTCGAGGCGGCCTCTCCGCTCGGCTGGGAGCGCTGGACCGGGCTTCAAGGGGCTATCCTCGGCATCGACGGATTCGGCGCCTCGGCCCCTAGCGCGACGTTGTTCAAGGAGTACGGCTTCACGGTGGAGCATGTGGTCAAGCGAGCACTTGCGCTCGTCCCTCGCCGATCGGAGCGAGGGTCGCCATGACCGGATGGCGCGTCAATGACAAGCGTTCGGCCGTCGGCCCGATGAGCTATTGCTTGCCCGCTCCGTTGGACGAAGAAGTGACGGCGACGCTCGAGGCATGGCGCACCAGCGGCAAAGTCGCACGGCTCTGGGCGCGCGATGCTTCGCTCTGGACGGCGCACGACGAGGGCCAATGGCTCGACTGGCTGAACGTCATCGACCGCGAACAGGAGGCCGCCCACGGGATAATGGTGTTCGCCGAAGGCGCTCGCCATCAATTCAAGGATGCGGTGGTCTTGGGAATGGGCGGCTCAAGTCTGTGCCCTGATGTGCTTGCCCGCACGTTCGGCCACATCCAGGGCTGGCCCCAGCTCCAAGTACTCGACTCGACCGATCCCGCTCAGATCCACGCGCTGGAAGGACGTCTCGATTTGTCGAGGACCCTCTTTATCGTGTCGAGTAAGTCTGGCACCACGCTCGAGCCTAACGTTTTCAAAGACTACTTCTACGATCGCGTTTCCCAGAAGCTTGGCAAGGACCAGGCGGCAACACGCTTCGTCGTGGTGACGGATCCAGGTTCCGTTCTGGAGGATGTCGCCGAAGCCCAGCATCTCGCTCATGTGTTCCTCGGGCTTCCTGGAATCGGAGGTCGATACTCCGCGCTCTCGAATGTCGGCATGGTGCCGGCCGCGATCATGGGAATCGATGTGCATCGCTTCCTAGAGCGTGCGGCGATCATGGCGCGCGCATGCGCATCGCGCGTACCCCCTGAGCAAAACCCGGGAGTACTGCTTGGCACGGTCCTCGGAACGTCGGCAAGATTGGGCCGCGACAAGGTCACCCTCATCGTCTCTCCCCGCATGGCGCAGCTCGGGGCTTGGCTGGAGCAGCTCCTCGCCGAATCGACGGGCAAGGACGACAAAGGCATCATTCCTGTGGACCGCGAGCCCCTCGGAGCGCCCGATGTCTACGGCACCGACCGGCTGTTCGTCTACCTTCGGGTCGACGATGCTCCGGACAACGAGCAGGACGCCGCGATCGTTGCGCTCGAAAAGGCAGGGCAACCAGTGGTGCGTATCGGGCTCGGGGAGCCGCACGATCTCGGGCAAGAATTCTTCCGTTGGGAATTCGCAACCGCGGTGGCGGGCGCGATCATCGACATCGATCCGTTCGATCAGCCAGACGTCGAAGCGAGCAAAGTCGCCGCGCGAGAGCTGACCGATGCGTACGAGAAGGCCGGTGCTCTACCGCAAGAGAGGTCGTTCTATCGAGACGACTCGCTGTCGCTGTTCGCGGACGAGAAGAACCGCGTCGCACTCGAGCACGCGGCTGCGTCCGACAAGACTCTGCACGGATATCTAGGTGCCCACCTGGCGCGCCTCGTCAAGGGCGACTACTTCGCGCTTCTCGCCTATATCGCGCGCAACGAGGCGCACGAGCGCCAGCTACAGACGATTCGGCGGAGGGTTCGAGACTCGCACCGCGTTGCCACCTGCGTCGGCTTTGGTCCTCGCTTTCTCCACTCGACCGGACAAGCCTATAAGGGCGGACCGAACAGTGGCGTCTTCCTGCAACTGACGTGCAACGACGTGCCTGACCTGCCGATCCCCGGCCACGGGTTCACCTTCGGCGTCCTCAAGGCAGCCCAGGCACGCGGCGACCTCCGCGTTCTCGCGCAGCGCGGGCGCCGCGCCTTGCGCGTACACTTGGGCGCAGACGTCAGCCGAGGCCTCCAGGTTCTCTCGGAGGTCATCGAGGAGGCAGTCTCTCGCCCTGAGTGACGGGCGAGGCGAGACCTGCGTCTTCGAACCGTTGCCTCCGGACTGCTCCTTGCGAACTCGCAACAGAAGGCGCGAAAGGTTGCGAGCGCTCTGGGAGCCCCTGAATGTGGCTTCGCCGTGAGGGTGTGCCACTGCGTCCGAGGCGAGTGTGCCACGCATGCGGCGTCACCCCGGAAACGTTCGGGCCCCTCTCCCCCGCGGGTGGCGAGGCCGACACGCGACCTCCAAGGTTGAACAGACAGAGCGCCCTGCCGTAGTAGCGGAATGCGGACGTATCGAGCGGCCCCAGAGTCGCGCTCACGTAGGCTGGCTCAGGCAGAGGGGGCGGTCGCCCGGGATGCGGCTGCCGTCCAGGCTCGGCGGCAAGTCGTCGAGCCGGTACCCCGTCCGTCCGCCAGCGTGGCGATCGGGGGCCGCCGATGACTCCCCGGCCCCCGACGATGGCGTGCTGCTCCACCATGTCCTACGAGTTGCCCGCGCTCGACCCATGCATAGTCGATGACGAGGAGGCCCTGGCCGCGCTCCTTGAGACGTGGGCCGCAGGCGATCCGTGTCGAGCCGCAGACGAGGTCGAGTGCTTCGAGGCCGCCCTCCGGGAGTGCCTCGACGCGTCAAGGTGGCGTCTGGCCGCCAGACTCATCGGCTTGATCCGCGCCGCCGCCGACGACCGACTCGTACGCCTTGTGCGTCACGCGTTCGGCGAGGGCCGCAGGTTTTCGCGGGGGCCCGAAGAGGAGGTGGTGCCGTGAAAACGCTGACGAAGCCCCAGCTGACGCCGGAGACGATCGCCGACGACGCGGCGCTCACCGACGCGATCCCCAACGCGCTCAGCAGCCCGAAGCTGGTGCCGTTCACGACCGAGGTACTCAGGCGCCAGCGGACGCTCCGCGAGCTGCTGACCGACGAGCAAGCGCGGGTCTACTTCGCTCTTGAAGAGGCGGTGAACGACCGCGTGGCCGCCGAGTGCATCGTGCTCCTCCGCTGGGCGTGGCGAGAGGGACGGCGGGTCGGTCGCCGTGAGGGGCCTCGCGGGGGCGGGGGTCGGCGATGACGTCAGCCCGGCTTCGCTCGCTTCGTTGGCAGCCGTCTGACCCGTGGTTTCCTCCCAGGAGGCAGCCCCTTCGGCCGCGGTCCGGGCGGCCGAGCCCGCAGCAGCTCGGCCAGGTCGATGCCGAGGGCCTCGCTGACGGCGTGGAGGCTGACGAGGGACGGGCTCGGCGTATCACCCCGCTCCAACGCCGCGAGGGTGCGCACGCTGATCCCCGCCGCGTGCGCGAGGCTCTCCTGGTTCGTGTTCGCGGCACGCCTGCGTTCGCGCAGGTTGTCGCCGATCCTCCGGAGCAGTTCGGCGTATCGCACCCCGACAGCAGGCGGCTGCTAGCAATTGTTTTCCAGGCAATGGGATGCCTCTATTGATAGGCTGGTCGCGGGCGAGACGAAGTTGAGGAGAGGTGCATGCGGATTCCTGCTGATCCTGGGCACATGTGGACCATCGTCCTGAGCTTCACGGTCGCGGCCGCCATTGCGCTGAGCTGCTCTGGGCCTGGCGCAGGCCCCACCGGGGCCGCTGGCAAGGACGCGGGCCACTCGGCGTCTTCCGCCGATGCTACCGCTCGTGTCTGTGCCCCAGGGCAGCAGGTGGCGTGTGCGTGCCTTGGGGGCAAGGCCTCGGGGATCCAGCTCTGCACGACCGCTGGGCAAGGCTACGGCGCGTGCACAGGGTGCTCCATGTCGTCGTCAACCGGAGCGAGCTCCGGGAGCGGGTCTGGGTCGGGCGGCTCGGCGTTGAACAGCTCGTCTGACGGTGGGTCCAAGTCGAGCAGCGGGTCGGGCTCGGAGAGCAGCTCTGGGTCGAGCAGTGGGTCGGGATCAAGTGGAGCGTGCTCGCTCGGCGAGCAGAGCTGCGACGGCGAACAACCGCAGACGTGTACGGCGGCGGGGACGTGGCAGCCCGTGGGAGCCCCATGTTCAGGAAGCCTCCCCACGTGTCTGGCCGGCGCCTGCGTGCCATGCATTCCCTCGACCATGCGGTGTGCGGACGATGACGGTGCCGATGCCGGCACCGCGATCGAGACGTGCACGTCGGAGGGGCAATGGGCTGGCCCTGTCGTGTGTCCAGTGGCCGCACCCGCATGCGGCCACGTGAACGACGCGGGCACCTGCGTGTGCCCCGGCACCGTCTGCGACGGGGTGTGTGTCGACCTCCAGACGGACGTGAACGACTGCGGAAGGTGCGGCGCAACGTGTGGCGGCTCGTGCGCGGGGGGACGTTGCCTGACGACGCTCGCGTCGGGACAGGGCGAGCCGTATGCCATCGCCGTCGACGCGAACAACGTCTACTGGACGGCCTGGGGTGACGAGACCGCGGGCGCGGGTTCAGTGGTGAAGGTACCCATTGGGGGCGGCATCCCCACGACGCTTGCGCCCACGCAGACTACGCCATCGTCGCTTGCTGTGCAGTCCGGTCAGCTCTTCTGGACGAACTGCTCCGCTAGCGGCGCCGTGATGACGGTCTCCGCAGCCGGCGGCGGTCCGACGATACTCGCCACCGACGACGACGGCCCGTGCAACATCGCGGTGGACGCAGTGCACGTCTACTGGACTGACGAAACCGCGGTCATGTCGGTGAGGATCGGAGGCGGCGCTCCCCCTTCGATGCTGGTCGCTCAAGGCGGCGGGGGCATCGCGGTCGATGCCACGAGCATCTACTGGACCGTCGCCGACGCCGTACTCAGGGCGTCCTTGACCGGCAGCGCCGTCGCAACCCTCGCGTCGGCGCAGGAATACCCGTTCGCTATCGCGCTGGACTCCACGAGCGTCTACTGGACCAACGCACCGCCCGGAGCTGGGGAGGGAAGCGTAGCGAGCGCGCCCATCGGTGGCGGGCCTTCAGTGACGCTTGCGACGACACAGAACGTTCCGCAGGGCATCATCAGCGACGGCGCGAGCCTGTACTGGACCGACTACGGCGCCGGGACGGTGATGAAGGTGTCCGTGTCGGGTGGCGTCCCGGCCACCGTCGCCTCTGGACAGGGTGAGGCGATGGGTGTCGCCGTCGACGAGACGAGCGTCTACTGGACGAGCGTCAACTTCGGCACGGTGACGAAGGCGACGCCCAAGTGAGCGCCGTCGTTGTCGTTGGGGCGTGGGTCCGGCGTGCATGCGACCCGGAAGCGGAGCGTCAGGACGACAAATCGCCGACGCCTTCGGCGGGCGGCTCACGCGGGGACGGCCGACGATGCCGCTGATCAAGTGCCCGGACTGCGCTACCGAGATCTCCGACCAGGCGCCGGCGTGCCCGAAGTGCGCGCGCCCGATGACCGCCGCGGCGAGGCCAGCGGACTCCAGACCCGAGGGCGCGAGTGACGCCGTCCGACTCGGGCTGGAAATCGGGCCTGCGAGTAGGCGGCGGTGGCTTCGTGCTCGCCTTCTTCATCTGCTGCGTCTTCTACGGGTCTCAGCACGCCAGCTCAGCCTTCTGGGCTCTGAACGCCGCATGGGAGAGCATCGGCTCGATCCTCGGCTACTCCGTTCTCGTGGGCGTGGTCTTCGCCGTCGTCGGAGGGCCTATCGTGGTCGTGACCCGATGGCGTCGACAGGACGATGACTGATGATGGAGTCTCCGCACGAACGGCGCGCTTGTCGCTGACATGGTGTGGGGCTTCTACCTCTGGCCGCGCTACGACTGGACCCTCAGCGATCGTCGTCAGGCGCTTGCTCGACGACTTTGCGATGTCGTCGAGCCCGTCCTTCGCGCCGTGCGCGGGAGCGCCGACGTGGTGCGCGCCGCGACGACGTCTTCGGCGTTGCTCTTCGGTCTCTTCATTCGCCGGAGGTAGCCGCCGTCTTCCACCGCTACGCCGACCTGGATTTCGCCCAGAAAATGCCGCCGTGGGACAATTTCCGATCCGCACGCCATCGCCGACCGAAGCTCGAGGGGGGTGGGGGGGGTCGGTTCCGGCCGTCACCCGATCGCTCATCGTGCGCCCAACCATGAGGCGGCGTACCAAGCGCTGAGGAGGCCGGCGAGGTTAATGGAGCGGTTGTGGGCGTCGGCGTCCTCGAGTCCGTCGGCTCACGGTCAGACCCTCTCCAGGAGGTCGAGCATCTCCCGCGTGGCGATCTCGCCGGACCAGTGGCGCAGGAGAGCGCCCTGGTTCCTGACGACGAAGCGCTCGACCTGCCCCGCGATCTCTTGCGGGAGGGCGCCCAGGACGTCGGGAGGGCAGGCAACCAGGACGGTCACGGCGCACTTCAGTCCCTCCGCGTGGATCGAGTCGCCCAGCACGACGAGGAGCCTCGGGCCGAGGTGGCGATCTGAGTCCTCGAACTCACGCGCCGCGACCCAGATGACGGCTCCTCTGACCCCGGTGTCGGTCGAGCGGAGCACGGAGCGCGCCTCCAGCGCGATCCCGGACGGCCGATCACTCATCGACCGGTCCTCCCTCCATGACGCCGATGTGAGTCACAGCGCGACCTGTTCCGGACCCCGCCCGGGCTCGTTCGAGCAGCGGCTGGAGCAATCTCGCCGCCCTCACGACGAGGACGAGGTCGAGCCCGTTCTCGAAGTGCATGTGGCGGTCGGCCCTCTTCAGCCAACCGACCACGTCGTTCGCGCTCCGCTCCCCCGCCACCTCGAGGAGCCCTACGCACGCACCGACCGCATAGGCGCTGACGGCGAAGACCGTGGCACTGCGCTCACGGTCGTCTACGTGAGCGCGGGCCATACGGCCCCACCACCTTTGCGCGAGCTCCGACGCGAGCCTGGGGCTATCGACGAGCCCGACGAGGGCGCGTGTCCACGGGATGTCGCCTTGGTCGTCGTCGCTGTCGACGGTAGCGACGAGGATCTCGTGCGCCGAGTTTGCCGCCCCTGCGGGGTCCGCCTCCCACGGAAGACGGTCGACGCGTAGGACGGCCGCAGCGTGCCGGCGGCAAAGCCAGGGGTGAAGGAGCGCCGCTTCGTCCCGTCCGACGAGGGGGAGCAGCACGCGCTCAAGGTCGTCGAGCCGCTCCGGTGTGAACCCGTGGGCGATGCGGGACCACCAAGACGACTCCGTGGCGGGCGCTGGCACCCGTGTACTACGTCGGTGGACCCCTCTGTTCAACCAGCCTCCGAAGCCAGGCTCGCAGGCAGGTTGATGACGTGGAGCGCCTCGGCCACGTGGGACGCGCTGACCGTGTCGTACCCGCCGAGGTCGGCGATCGTTCGCGCGAGACGGAGCACGCGTCGGCGGCCCCCTTGGGAGAGACTGAACCGCTCCACGGTCTCCGTCACCATGTTGGCACCGATGGCGTCAGGTGCAGCGAAGCGTTCGAGTTCCTTCGACGTAAGCTCCGCATTGGCTCGTGGCGCCTCGCCACATCGCTGACGCTCGGCCTGGACACGGCGCGCAATGACGACGCGCTTCTGGACGTCGCTCGACGATTCCCCAGGCCCTGCTCCCCTCAGCTCGGCCACGTTGACCGGCGGCAAGAAGATGCGCATGTCGAAGCGGTCGAAGATGGGACCTTCGGCGCGTGCGAGGTAGCTCTTGACCCGCTCAGGCGAACAGCCGCAGCGTCCCGAGCCGTCCCCTCGGTAGCCGCACGGGCACGGGCGCATGGCGCCCACGAAGAGCGTCCGCGCCGGGAAGGTGACCTGCCGCCTGGCGCCGTGGATCGTGACGATCCCCTCGTCGAAAGCCTGCCGGAGCGCCTCAAGCGCGTCGCGCCGGAAGTCGAGCAGCTCGTCGAGGAAGAGAACCCCGCGGTGCGCGAGCGACACCTCGCCAGGCCGCGCGCGATCTCCACCGCCGACAAGGCCGGCGGCGCTGACCGTGTGATGAGGCGCTCGGAAGGGGCGCGTGCTGATGACGCCAACCTCGGGGGAGAGCAGCCCCGCGACGGAGTGGATCGCGGTCGCCTCGAGCGCCTCGTCTTCGGTGAGCGGCGGGAGAATCCCCGCGAGCCGGCGCGCGAGCATCGTCTTCCCGGCGCCTGGCGAGCCGATGAGCAGGAGGTGGTGACCTCCGGCAGCGGCGATCTCGAGCGCACGACGGGCGCTGTGCATGCCCCGGATATCGGTCATGTCCGAACTTGTGGAAGACGGCACGAACGTCGCCGGCTTGCTCACGCTCTCGAGCGGGATGTCTTCACCCAGGTGACGCACGATGTCGTCGACGTGGTCGGCGACCAGGACGCGGATGCCCCGTACGTTCGCAGCCTCTCGAGCGTTGTGCTTTGGCACGATGGCGCACGTGGCGCCCTGCGTAACGGCATCGCGCAGGCTCGGAAGTGCGCCCCGCACGGGACGCACCGCACCCGTGAGTGCGAGCTCTCCAAGGACGACCGTGCTCTTCAGCTTCTCGAGCGAGACGCGTCCGACGGCGCCGAGCACGGCCACCGCGATGGGCAGATCGAGGGCTCCGCTCGTCAGTAGGTCCTCGGGGCTGAGGCGAACCGTGATGTTGACCGCGTGCACATCCACGCCGACCTGCTGGAGCGCCGAGCGAACGCGGACCCGCGTCTCGCGGGCCTGCCCTTCCGGGAGCCCGAGGATCTGGAAGCGTGCCGGTCCTTCGACCGTCGCATGGACGTGGAGAAGGTGGGCGTTGAGGCCGACGAGCGCGATGGTGAGCACGTCGGCGCTGCCCGAATGGGTGGTTTGCACTGGAACCTCGTGAAAGTCGGGGACGGCGCCCGTGGAAGGAAGTGGGGTTCGGCGGGGCGCCGAAGGACAACGACGGCGCCAGGTCACGCGGCGGACGCGATCCGGTTGCGGGACAAGCTCAGGACGACGCGTTCAGCGCTCGGGTCTGGCTGCGACCGTAGGTTCAGCCCGCCCGCGGGCCACCGAACATGAAGCCCCTGCGCGTCGACGAACCCGGTCATGCCTCGAAGGTGGAGCTTGGCGAGGTCGAGGAGCTTCGCCTGCGGAATCTCCACCGTCAGGTCGTCGCAAGTGAACACCAGGAGGTCTCCGCGCTTGGTGAGCGCCGTCGAGAGGAGCGCCTGGATGTCCAGGCTGGCACGGTCGCCGTCCCAGGCGACGGCGGCGGCGAGAGCGTCCGCCGCAGCCTGCGCGGCCGTGGCCCGCGCGTCCCTCTTGACCGCCCGCTTGTTGGCCTCCGCGTTCCGGATGTTCTTCAGGAGCGGTGCGGCCAAAGCCACGTCGTCGGTCACGCCGTCGACGCGGGCGAGGATCGCCTCGGGCGTGACGCCGAAGTCCCGGGCAAGGTCGGCGATGTTCTCCCGGACGTAGAGACGAATCTCCTCCGGCGTCTCGGTTGTCGCGTTGATGAACCGGCGTAGCGCGCTGAGGGCGGACGAGGTGCTCATGCCCGTACTACGGCAGGCGCGGGCTCCCGTTCAACCAGTCTCGGCGCACGCCCACGCAGCGTCCGTGCCTAAGCGTGCCTGTCGTCTACGGGATCACGTCGAACTCGTACCGGTAGTACCCGTGGTCGTCTTGGGTCTGGATCTCGATGTGGATCCCGCTGGCGAGCCGCTCGATCTTGAGGTGCTTGTAGCGCTGAACCCAGGCGGCGATGACACGCCGGAGCCACTCGAAGACCTCGGGCCACCGGGCTTCGAGTTGCGCGCCGTTGAATCGGGCGAGGCCGCGTCGAAGGGCGCCTTGGAGACGACCGAGGTCCACGGCGGACGCGTGGAAGCCCCGGACGAGGTTGGGCCCAGCGACCTCCATGCTTGCCTGGGCGACAACCGCGATCTTGCCGAGGATGTGGCCGGCGCGCCGTTGACGGGGGTCGTCCGGGAGCACGGGAGGTGCGGGGATGCGCGGTAGGGGTGGGAACGAGACGACGCGGCCGGCGGCCTTGGCCACCGCCGCATCTTGCTTCCGCTTCCGAGCCGCCACGAGCGCGATCCTACAGGCCGGACCGCAGCATCACGACGGCTTCTGCTTCAACGCCTCCCTCGCGTAGTACTCGTTCGTCGCTTCCTCCAGTTCCTCCGGCGTGCTCGCCGTGACGGTCGGCCCGAAGACGTAGTCCTTGAAGGGCTTCGTGCCGCGCTTCTCGTGCGAGCGGAAGGACAAGTTCAAGAAGACCCGCCGCATTCGCGAGAAGTCAGTGGTCGGGTGGAGCCGACGCTCTTCCGCATAGGCTTCATCTGCCTTGACCCTCGCCTCGGCGTCTCTGGCCTTGCGCTCCTTGCGGGCAAGCCGCCGCCTCCTGCCGCGCCGGCTCATCTCGAAGGCCAGTCCGACCATCGGGGACGGCGTCGTCGAGGTCGAGCAGACGCCGTCACGCGCCGCTCGCGAGGTACCTGCCCGCCGTCACTTCGAGCTGAAGCCGAACCTCGGGGGTGGTCGACTGTGCCGCGAGCGTCAGCGCCTGGCTGATGCCGAACCTGCTCGGGTGGGGCTCCCGCGAGTACGCCTCGAGCACCGGGCGTGCGAGCCGGACGCCGAGCCTCGCGTTCTGGAGGACGCGCCGGACCTCGGCCTCCACGTCGTCGACGCCATGGTGCGCGCTCTCCTCGAGGACGTGGGTTCCCCGACGGAGCTTCTCTCCTAGGCCGTCGAGACCGGCCGTGATCGCCTGGCGGATCTGTCCCTCGTCGAGCCAGGCGTGCCGAGCCCTGACGATCGCCGGCATCTGCACCGGGCAGACCATGCCGTTGAGGCACGCGAGCCTCACGAGGTGGAGGTCGACAACGAGACGGGAGTACCCGACGCCCGAGTTGCGGACGAGAAGCCCGCCCCATACCTCGCCGACCCTCCCGGGACCGCCAGGCTTGAACGCCTCGCCGAGCTTCACGACGAAGCTCGTCGAGAGCCCGGTCACCGACGATCGCACGATGCGCGCGTCGGGGTCGCTGACGCGCAGGGCGTCCGCGAGCAAGCTCGTGACCAGCGTGTCCTTCACCGGCGTGAACCCTCGGGTCACCACGGCGCGGATCGTCCCGTCACCCACCGCATCGGCGGGCTTCTCGGTCGTCGTCCGCAGCCGGACGGTGCCGCCAGCTCGACGCAGCCTGCGGTTCAGGTCGTCGGCCCGGTCGCTCGAGCCCGCACCGGCGAAAAAGCGGGCCCAAGTGAAGCCCAGCGAGTGCGAGAGCTGACCGCGGCTCCAGTCGTTGAGCCCGAACTCCCCGTGCCCCGGCACGTCGATCGTCCCCGCGGACGTCGCCGTGAGAGACGAGAGCCGCACGTCGAAGTCGGGGTTCTCTCTCGACTCTCGCTCCGCGAACGTATGCGCGAGATCGGCGAGGGTCGTGCGGGGAGCGCGGCTGGTCGGCGGGAAGTCGAGGACGGTGGCTTGCATGCCCGTACTACGGCAGGGCGAGCCTCTCGTTCAACCAGCTGCGTATCGCGGGTCTCCCCGCGGGCGGACGACGGCGGTGCCGTGATCGCCACGCCCGAGGCGCGGTCCCCGACGCCCACCTGAGTCGCGTGGGTCGTGGTCGGTGACGATTCCATGACAGCCTTGACGCGAGATCAGGCGGGTGTATCCGTCGATCAGCACGGACGAGCACAGGCAGCTCGGACGACAGCTTCGCCCACCCCATACCGGACACGGCAACCCGGAACCTGCGCCTGGTTAGGCAGGTACTTCATGGGTCGCACGGGTGAGAGCAGAGAGACGGAGAAGACGGAGACGGCGTCGTCGACCGCCGGGCGCGCCGCGCGTCCGTCCCGTGCAGAGCCCGGCGTGACGGACCCACCGACAAGGCTTCGAGAGTCCAGGACGCGGTTGAACATACCCCCCCTCCTCGCCGTAGTAGGGGCACGATGACCCGCGCCCCCTCTTCAGCACCTGCCCAGGCAGTCGGAGAGATCATGCAGGACGGCGATCTGTCGCCCGACCCGACGGACAAGAAGCTCGAGGCGCCGAAACCGCGGTACGTCTGGGTCAAGTACGCCGCCGACGAACTGCCCGCGCGCGAGGGGATCGAATGCGTGGACGACGATGGCCAGGGACGCCCCGTGGGGGTGGGACAGGCGCAGGTGAGCGCGGCGGCCCGTTCGACGATCGTCCCTGCCAACGATCCATTCTCCTTCGACTTCGACGCCGAGGGCGAGGTGCCCGATGCAGTCGACCTGTGGCGTCGGCGCGCTGCAGACGAGCCTCCCGCGGAGCGCCCCAGCGCCAGCTCCGTCGACGTGGATGCGTTGGCCGACGCCCTGGTGGCGCGTCTTCGAGACGTAGCGAAGCCGCCGCATCCGCGAGACGGCCTCCTGAACGCACGCGAGGCAGCAGCCCTGTTGGGCATCAGCCACTCGACCTTCCGCGACGTGGTGCGTCCCGATCTTCCGACCGTACGAATCAGTAGGCGTGTGGCGTTCGACCGAAGGGAACTTGAACGATGGGCGATCGAACACACGGAGGAT